>Ga0210396_10000143_pt1 | contig 124967 bp, 117 predicted proteins | sample IncBWH17OmetaG_FD_155466 | JGI IMG/M metagenome (GOLD analysis project Ga0210396, IMG submission 155466) | Forest soil microbial communities from Barre Woods Harvard Forest LTER site, Petersham, Massachusetts, United States - Inc-BW-H-17-O ...
GCAGGTATCCGTTTGTAATCAGCCCCGCGATCATGCCACGCTTGCGAATGCGGCGAATGATCTCGTCCAACTCGGGATGCAGCAGCGGTTCTCCCCCGCTGATCGTGATCACCGAAGTACCCAGCTCGGCCAGTTTGTCCACCCGCTCGAACATGCTGGCAGTCGGTACGGGCTTCGAGAAATCGTCATATTCGTTGCAGTATTCGCAAGCCAGATTGCAGCGACGGATGGGAATAATGTGCGCCAGCAACGGATGGTCCGTGGACGCAAACGCACGAGCAATCATGCTCGCCCCGCGAAGGTTGCGGTGCAGCGCAAGCATGCGGCGGCGCAGAGTTGTAAGGCGGGCAGGCATCAATTTTACGATTGTTCTATTAGAACACACGCAGCCGCGGACTTCGCGGCTTCGACATTGATCGGGCGTTTTTAGAGGTCGAACGGCGAACATTCAAACAGTGGAAGACGGGCGTCCTGGCCCGTCTAAGCCGAGCGCAGGTCAGCAGGACCATCGCCGCCGGACCGGGCCTAACTCACCAACTGGTGACTCGCGTCCCGCAAAGCCTGCAGAGCGATTTCGACATTCTCCGCATCAACGAGCACATAGTCAGTATCGAACGTGGAAACCGCGAAAATTGGAACTCCACTCTCTGCCAAGGGACCTATCACCGAAGCCAGAATCCCCACCTCAGAGAAAGCAAATGGCCCTTCGAGCTTGAAACACACCCACGGACTTTTAGGCTGATGTTCCTCGGGAACGCGGTCTGCAGCACACACGACGGACAGTTCATCGGCTGTCTGGGTCACCGAGGTGAAAGGCCCGCTCCACGCCCACTCCGGCACCGGCGCGCCTGCCGGTAAGCGGCAGACCGCAAACGTCCCGGGCATCCGGGAGAATCTCAAACCACGCCTGGTCATAAGTCTGAATTTTATAGGATGGCCATCAAGCTACGACCTGGCCGCCGCCGCATCAAACAAGTTCAGGAAGGCCAGCTTCTTTTCGGCGGGAAGAAACGAGGCTTCAAACGAGTTTCTCGCCAACTCGCGCAAGTGCTCATCGGTAAAGCCGAATGAATCTTGCGCCAACTGATATTCCCGGCTCAGAGAAGTGGCGAACATCGCGGGATCGTCTGTGTTGAGCGTGACCATCACACCTTGATCGAAATAATTCCGCACGGGATGCTCAGCGATCGTCGCGCAGACGCCGGTGCGCAGATTGCTGGTAATACAAATCTCCACCGGAACCTGCCGGGTGGAAAGCTCCTCCACCAGTTCGGCATCTTGCGAGGCAGTAAACCCGTGACCGATCCGTTCCGCCGGGAGATTCAGTGCTCCCCACACCGACCCCGGCCCGGCCGTTTCACCAGCATGCGCCGTAAGCCGAAGGCCATTGGCCGCGGCGTAGGCAAACACGTCGCGAAACAATTCAGGAGCGGCCTGGCGCTCGTCGCCGCCGATGCCAAATCCGACCACGCTCGGGTTCTTAAACCGTGCCGCCAGCTCGGCCACCTGTTGTGCCTTCTCCGCGCCAAACTGGCGCACCGCATCAAAGATCCAGAGCAACGAAACGCCGAAGTCGCGCTCACCACGTTCCCGGCCGCGTTCCAGGCCAACAAAGATCGCATCAAAATCCTGCTTGTGCCACAGGCACACTCCCACCGAGACGTACACTTCGGCGTGCAGCACATTCTCCGCCTTAAGTCTCTCCATCAACCGATAGGTGATGAGTTCGTAATCTTGGGGAGTCTGCAATTCCTCAGTCACAGCCTTGAACGCCATCAGAAACTCGGTGAAGTCCTTGTAGCGATAAAGCTGCTCCACCTCTGCCAGCGTTGCTTTTTTCGCGTGACGCGTTTTCAACTCGATCAAAGTAGAAGGATCGATCGAACCCTCGAGATGCAGATGCAGCTCAGCCTTGGGCAGGGTGACGATAAAGTGGCTGGGCTGAGCGCTCACACTCAGATTGTAGATTCCAAACCGCAGATTTGCGAACACTCGAAAGGAGCGCACCTTATTTGCGTACTGCAATCTGGATGACCGTTCTCCCGTCCGATCTAGCGGGGCTTCACGTGCTCAGGGCGAAAACCAAGCCCGATGACACGAGCCGGAATGCGCCGCAGAATTGGCCAGCGCCGCAAGAGCTTCAGAGGCCACGGAACCGAGAGAGACTCGGCGCTGCCTAGAATTCGGCGGATCACATTGTTCTGGATCAGGATCTGGAACCGTTGCGTTGCGCGAGTCGGAAAATTCCTCCGTTGTTGGACCGCCTGAAGATCGGTTTCGGTGAAGTTGTTCTGTCGAAGTTTTGGGCCGAGTATGTTTGCTGCCGCGACCGCATCCTGAATCGCGAGATTGATTCCTACCCCGCCGATCGGCGACATGGCATGAGCGGCATCCCCGATACATAAAAGCCCCGGGCGGAACCATCGCGCAAGCCGGTCGACCCTCACGGTTAAAAGGCTGACCTCCTTCCAATCACGCAGCTCTTCAATGCGATCCTGTAAGAAGGGCTCCAGGGCCACAATTTCTTGCTGAAACGCTTCCAGGCCTCTTTGCCGGATTTCATCGGCTGTACCCTTCGGAATGACGAAAGCACATTGCCAGTAATCCTCGCGATTGATCAAAAACAGAATCCTGCCACGATCAAAGTGGCCCAGGGTCTGCGCCGGATCGGTGGAATGTCGCGCGATTCGCATCCACATCACATCCATCGGGGCTCCAAGGTCAATCACTTCGAGACCTGCGCGCTCGCGAACGACAGAGTGGCGGCCGTCGGCACCGACCGTCAACGGAGCGCGAATTTCAAGAACGCCGTTCGGCGTCTTTGCGCGAACTCCCGCGACCGTGCCGCTCACTTCGATGAGGTCAGTCACCTCGGCCTGCATCTGCAAGTGAAATGTGGAATATTGCCTGCCCTGTTCCGTGATGAAATTCAGGAAGTCCCATTGCGGCATCAACGCCAGAAAGTGGCAGCGAGTCGGCAAGTGCGTGAAATCCGCAACGGCGACGGTTTCGCCGCCGACCTTGCCGGCCAGTTCAGTCACTTTCTGATGCGGGCATTTCAAGAACTCGTCCAGAATGCCAAGTTCATGCATGATTTCAAGCGTGGACGGATGGATTGTGTCGCCTCGGAAATCACGCAGAAAGTCCGCGTGTTTCTCGAGCACGAAAACGTCAACGCCCTGGCGCGCAAGGAGGAAGCCCAACATCACCCCGGCGGGACCGCCTCCCGCGATGCAACAGCGAGTGTGGACCGTGTCAACCACGCAAACCAGTCTTAAGGGAGATTTGCATTACGCAACGGCCGGCTACGGCTTCCCGGCAAATTCGCTGTGATGCCGGCTATACAGATAGTAGATGGTCAGCCCGATCGCCAACCAGGCAAAGAATCGCAGCCAGGTCAGAATGGGCAGACCGGACATAAGCAGAACGCAGAAGAATACGCTCAGCACCGGCGCTGCAATGCCACCCGGAGCACGGAACCCGCGATGCCGTCCGGGATCGCGATAGCGCAAAATGATCACGCCAATCGAAACCAGTACGAACGCGAAGAGCGTCCCAATGTTTGAGAGATCGGAAAGCGTGCCAATATCCAGAAAGCCCGCTGGAATGCCAACTAAAAAACCTGCGATCCACGTAGCCGTTGCCGGCGTGCGGAACCGGGGATGCACCCGCCCGAAGAGTCGAGGCAGCAGTCCATCCCGCGACATGGAAAACCAGACCCGCGCCTGTCCAAGCTGGAACACAAGTAGCGATGAAATCATGCCCATCATCGCGCCGAAGAGCACTCCCAGATGAATCCAGTTCAGGGTGTGCGAGCCCGTTTGCACGGTCAGTAACTTCATGGCGTTGACTACGGGAGCAGCATCGTCGCGCACCGACGCCCACGGCACAATCCCGGTAAGCACAACCGCAACCCCGATGTAGAGGACGGTGCAGACCACCAACGTGGCAATAATTCCGATCGGCAAGTCGCGTTGCGGATTGCGAGCCTCTTCGGCGGCGGTCGAGACCGAATCAAATCCAATGTAGGTGAAAAAAATGATCGAGCCGCCGGTCAGAATGCCCGACCATCCCATAGGAGCAAACGGATGCCAGTTGGTGGGATGCACATACTGCGAGCCGACAATGACGAACGCCAGGATCGCCGCGATCTTGAGAATGACCATCACGTTATTGGCCTCCGCCGACTCGCGAATGCCACGAACCAGGATCACGGTCAAAATCATGACCACGAGAAATGCCGGGAAGTTGAAACCAAAATGAAGGCCCGGCGTGTAAAGCACATTGCCCCTCAGATCCGTGAGCCCCCCGGGCAGATAGGCCGGCGAAATCCAGCGCAAAGCCGGATGAAATCCGAACCAATCAAACATGCCCACCAGATGCGCTGAAAAACCCACGCTGACGGCCATGTTGCTGACCGCGTATTCCAAAATCAGGTCCCAGCCAATGATCCAGGCAATCAGCTCGCCCATGGTCGCGTAGGTATACGTGTAGGCGCTGCCCGCGATTGGAATCATCGACGCCAACTCGGCGTAACAAAGCCCAGTAAAGCCACACACGATTGCGACTAGAACCAATGAGAGCGCCAGCGCCGGACCCGCGCCCGGCCGTCCCAGCGAGGCATGGTGCGTGACCAGAAAATCGAGTAGAGGAGCGTTGAGAATGGAAGAAGTGTCGAACTTCTGTCCACCAATAGCCGTCCCGATCACCGTAAAAATGCCCGACCCGATCACCGCGCCGATACCAAGAGCAGTGAGCGAGACTGGGCCCAGAGTCTTCTTCAGCCTTCGCTCAGGCTCCTCCGAGTCGGAGATCAGCTTGTCGATGGACTTGCAACAGAAAAGCTGGTTATCCGAGGTTCGAGAACTTCCCTCCGTGGTTCGATTGGTGATGGTCGGTATTTGAGCCAAAGGGGTTGTCTCCTGAGGGCAGCACTTGGCACTTAGCAATCAGCACTTGGCCTCGAACGTTCCTGGCCAAGTGCCAACTGCTAAGTGCCGCCTTTTACCGCTTCGCCGCGCCGCGCACCATCTTCTTCACCTTGCGCTTCTTCGAGCCGCGGGCATATTCCCGCGGCTTCAGCGGCTTTTCTGTCTTCACTTTCTTGCGGGCTGTGCGTTTCGACTTCTTGCGTTCTTCCTTGCTTAGCTTTTTTGTATTTGCCATGAGTGCTGTTTATTTCTCCTTGAGTGATTCGCGATCAGGTGCCGAGCTTTGCTCGGCTGAACCGCCGAGAGCGTCCGTTCCCACGTGAGCATCGCCATGTAAATCAAGCCCGCTCCAGCTGAGCATACTTCTCCACCAGCTTCTTCAAACCGAAGCGAGGGAATTGTACCGTAATCTTGGCCTCTTCACCCTCACCTTCTCGATGGTATACCGTGCCTTCGCCATATTTGGGATGCCGCACCTTCTGACCCGGCTTGAAACCCTTTTTGCCCTTTGGCTCCTCTACCAACGTTTTCGGAACGCTGAATTTCTTCCCCCGCGATGCGAAAAACTCCGCAATATTGTCAATGGAATTGTAGCTGCGTCCCGAGTAAACCGGAGCCCGAGCCTGGCTGGGCGCGGTCCAGTTCGCGCTGCTCTGATCCTCGTCTTCATAGGCATAATGGGCTTGTTCGCGAGGCTCGTGTGGCGCGGACACTCTTGTCCGCGAAGACTGCTGCTTGCGCCGCGATCCCCCCAATTCCTCCACCAGCCCCGGTGGAACTTCCTCCAAAAATCGCGACGGCACGCTGGCCTCCGGCAAAGCCGTTCCATAGCGCCGGCGATAGACCGCCCGGGTTAGGACCAAAGTATCCATCGCTCGCGTCATGCCCACATAGCACAACCGCCGTTCTTCTTCGATATCGTCGGGCTGCAAAAAAGTCCGCGAATGCGGAAACAATCCCTCTTCCAACCCACACAGAAATACCAGCGAAAATTCCAGGCCTTTTGCCGCATGCAGAGTCATCAGCGTGATCTGGGCTTGCTCATCGTAAGCATCCGCATCGCTCACCAGCGCCGCATGATCGAGAAACTGATCCAGAGTCTCGCCGCGGTCGCGCGAATCCATGGCCGCATTCACCAGTTCGCGCAGGTTCTCAATCCGCGAGTAAGCCTCCGGCGTGTCCTCCGTCTCAAGCTGCTTGATGTAACCCGCGCGATCGATGAGGAACTTCAGGATCTCGGCGGTGTTAGCCGCATCGCCAGGAGAGCGAAATCCGGAATCCGCTGTAGCCGATATGGAGCGGTTGCCCTCACCCGCTTCTGGAGCGGAGGCGGATGGAAAAGCGCTCACCTCACCCTCCGCATCCCCATCCGCACTTCCGAAGTCGAACGCCAAGTTGTCCGGATCGAAATCCGTGCCATCCTCGGCAACGAGCGAGACATCCGTCCCTACCTCATCTTGCGCCTCCTCGCCGGCCGTTTCTTCCAACCTCTCCACGTAGCTCCCAGCTAACATCGCTCGCCCATCCTCAATCAGTCCCTTGAAACTCTTGAGCGCAGCCAGAGCGCGCGCCGGAAGAAGCTGGCGCTTGATCACCACACCGATCGCGCCCCACAACGAAACGCCAGTCTCCAAGGCAACCCGCTCCAAAACCTCAATCGTAGTCTTGCCAATCCCGCGCACCGGCGTATTGATCACTCGCAGCAGGGAGATCGAATCATCCACGTTATGAATGACCTTCAAATACGAAATCATGTCTTTGATTTCGGCTCGCTCGTAAAACGAAAACCCGCCCACCACGTGATACTTCAACTGATACCGGCGCATGGCTTCTTCAAACAAACGCGACTGAGAGTTAGTGCGGTAAAGCACAGCCGCCCGCGCATTCTCGCCCTGGTCTACCGCCTCCCTCAAATACTTCGCAATGTAATCCGCCGCGAACAGCGCCTCGTTCTCGCCATCGGGCGCCTCGTAATAGCCGAGCCTCGTGCCACCCTGCCGCGAAGTCCAGAGGTTCTTGCCCTTGCGCTTAAGGTTATTCGCGACCACCGCCGACGCCGCCTGCAGGATGTTCTGCGTCGAACGATAGTTCTGTTCGAGGCGAATGATCTTCGCCTCGGGAAAGTCTTTCTCGAACTCAAGAATGTTGCGAATGTCCGCTCCACGCCACGAGTAAATCGACTGGTCTTCATCGCCGACGGCGCAAACATTGTGACGGGTTCCAGCCAGCAGCCGCATCAATTCATACTGCGGACGATTCGTGTCCTGATATTCATCGACCAGAATGTACTGAAACCGCCGGTTATAGTATTCGCGAACTTCAGGCGCAGCCTTCAACAGGCGCACGGTTTCAAGCAGCAGGTCGTCGAAATCGAGCGCATTCGCCTTCGCCAGTTCTTTCTTGTACTCGGCGTAAATCTGCGCCACTCGCTCGGTCTTCGGATCGGCCGACTGCAAATACACTTCCTGCGGATCAAGCATGTGGTTCTTTGCCCAGGAAATATGTGCCAACACAGCTCGCGGCGTAGTCTGCTTGTCGTCAATCCCCAACCGCCGCATGACTGACTTGACCAGTTGCTGCTGATCATTCTCGTCATAAATCACAAAGCTTTTGGTATGCCCGATCGGTGGCGCCCCGGGAACTGTCGATGGAATGCGAAGCGCCTCAATATCCCGCCGCAACACCCGCACGCAGAAGGAATGAAACGTAGAAATCACCGGCTTGGCAATCGACAATCCACCCACCAGCTTGTCCACCCGCTCCACCATCTCGGACGCCGCCTTGTTGGTGAATGTCATGGCCAGGATGGATTCCGGCATTGCACCCAGATTCTCAATCAGATGAGCGATCCGGTAAGTAATAACGCGAGTCTTCCCGCTCCCGGCACCCGCCAGGATGAGCACCGGCCCGTCCGTAGTTTCAACAGCCTCACGCTGCTGCGGATTGAGTTGGTCAAGGAAAGACAAAGTCGGGAAAGGCTCCAAAAGCCAATATTAGATTTTACAGGGATTCGTCGGCGGAGTTCCCCATTGAAACGCGTGAAGGTTTTATTGTGACGCTCGACCGCGATAATTCGCGCAAAACGTGGGTAAATTTCCTCCCGATCCGTGCTGTAGTACCCGAGAATTGTCAGGCCTCGAGAAATCGGGGCCCATCGCATTTTATAGCCGCATTTTCTAGTGATGAGCGCCAACCTGGTTGGTCCGCGCCGCCTTGCACTCCTCGCACGGACACCAGTCCCGCAAAAACTGCCACGAATAAATCCCCAGCTCGTGGTCATCGTTGAAATGAAACTTGATCGCGTACTTGCCCACGCCTTCCGCCGAAACCGCCTTGACCGCCGGCTTGAACATAGGCAAAGCCCCGGCGGCAAGTTTTGGAGGCTCTCCCGGCTGCTGGTGCGATTTGGACCTCGCTTCGTCGCACAACGCGCAAGGACAGGCATCGCGCAGAAACGAAAAGGAATAATGCGACCGATGCCCGTCCTTCCACTCGATATCGAGACCCGTGCCTGTGCTCAAGTTCACTTTCACCGACTTTGGGTCCGCGACTGCAGCCATGAATTCAGTATCGCACAATCGAACTGACCACTCCCTCATCGTCAAAAAGCTTGTCAAGCCCCCTAAGCCACCAGATCCTCTTCAACTCGCTCATTCCATTCCGAATATATTTCTCGAAAATTGGCGGGTTTACCCCACTGGACCTGTCATACTGGTGTTAGATCATGCGGCGCGTACGCCTGGCTAAGAACTGAGAACAAGAACCGAAAACTGACTAACCTTCGGATTTGTAAAATTGCCTGGCATCAGCTGAGGTCTTTTGGAAGGGATATTTTAGTGGGATATCTCGAACAGCACTACCTGTTTTCATAGAGTTACAAGCGAAATGTGTCTCCTGTGTATGTGTATCCCTTCTGTAAGTCCTTTAAAAGGGATATCTTAGGGGGGTATCTCGAAGGCATGTCCCTTGTTTTCATGATCTTGGACGCAAAATGCAATCCTGGCGATATGAACTGGTAATCACCCGCGGCGATAATATTACTAAATGGTAAACAATTACGAAGATCACCGGGCACCTGTAAAGAAATAGCCGATACGCTCCGGCCCGTGTTATCAATAGAATGACCCCGAGAGGGTCCCAAAGAAAAACCCGCAAGCGCGACGTCAGGCGCCTTATTCCAGAATGCTCGATTCCGCTCAGCTAGTGGCGCCAATGCCGCCCGAGGTCAGTTCGCCCGAAGATGTCTCTCATCTTTCGGGCAAGATCGCCGACCGCCACGGATTTGTCACCTCTGCCGACGACACTCGACTCTTCTACCGCCACTGGCCTGCCAGCGCACCCTGGAATGGCCGGGCGGCCGTAGTGCTGCATGGCATCGGATATCACAGCGCTCCCTATAAGGTCATTGCCGATGCGCTGAACCCGCACGGCACGGACGTTTATGGATTGGACGGCAGAGGCCACGGGTTATCGCAAGGGCGACGCGGATTCGTAGGCACGCAGGCCCAAGTCGGAGACGACGTCGAAGCCATGGTCCGCTTTGTGAAGCAACAGCAGCCCGCAGCCAAGATTTTCCTGCTGGGCGACAGCATGGGCGCCGACCTCGCCCTGAATTACGCCAAGCGAAATAGCCGCGAACTTGCCGGCCTCATACTGCTGGCCCTGGCTTTGAATCTCGACCTCAGCCAGTTCCTCAGCCTCGAGAGCTTGAGCCTGATGCCCTACTTCGTACTGGCGCACCGGGAGCCTGTGATCAGCCTGGTGGGCAAGCGTCTTGAGGAAAGTTCCCGCGACCCGGAGTTCATCGCACGTCGCCGGGTTGACCCGCTGGCGTATAAGAACGTCAGCTTCGGCTACTTGCTTGACGTGCAGCGCATCGTTTTCGGTTGGAGATGGAAAATCGCGCCCCGCGTGCACGCTCCCACGCTACTGATTAAGGGCGGGAAGGACCGCGTAGTGAGTCACCGGGAGTGCGTCGCCTTCGATAAGCTCTCCGCGTCAGCGGACAAATGCTTTAAGATCTACCCGGACGTGCCTCACACCACACTCTGGGATCCGGAGACTCCGGAGATTCTGGATGTGGTTGGGAAGTGGATTCTGGAGCACTGATTCTGGGCACTGAGCTATTCCGTCTTTGATGGGGGACGGGCGTCCGCGGCAGTCTTGAGTACTGTTTATAACCATCGACGCACCGCCGTCTCAGGGTCTACAATAGCCCCAGCAGCATCCAAGATGTGTACGGGCTCTATCCGCCAAGGCGGAGGGGCACTGGAGGACATCGTGAGCGTTACACCGGTTGGCGAACCTCGCCAAAAGATTACTGTCGCTTCCCTTCGCGAGAAGAAACTTCAACATCAACCCATTACCTGCCTGACCGCGTATGACTATGCCAGCGCACGTCTGGTCGACCAGGCTGCCATTGACATCGTTCTGGTCGGTGACACCTTGGCCATGACCATACTCGGCCACCCTGACACCCTGTCCGTCACGGTGGACGAAATGCTTCACCACACCCGAGCGGCGCGGCGGGGCGTGAAACACGCTTTGCTGGTGGGCGACATGCCCTACGGTTCCTACCACGCCAGCGCGGACGATGCGCTCCGAAACGCGGTCCGCTTCATGAAAGAAGCCGGCGCCGAAGTGGTGAAGATGGAGGGCGGCGAGAAGCGCGCGGACCTGATTCGCCGCATGATCGATGCCGAGATCCCCGTTGCTGGCCACATCGGCCTGACCCCGCAATCGGTAAACCTGATGGGCGGCTACAAGGTTCAGGGCAAGTCGCTGGCGGCGATCGAACAGCTAATGCGTGATGCGGTGGCGCTCGATCGCGCAGGCGTAGCGTTTCTCGTTCTCGAAGGCATTCCGCGCGAGGTGGCGGCGATGATCACGGCTGAGGTCGCGACTCCGACCATCGGCATCGGCGCAGGTCCGGACTGCGATGGCCAGGTGCTCGTGTTCCACGACATTTTGAATCTGACTTTCACGCCGTCAGCCAAGTTCGTTCGCCGCTACGGCGATGCTGCCGCGCTCATTAGCGATGCCGCGCACGCTTTCCAGGAGAACGTAGTCTCGCATCAGTACCCGGCAGATAGCGAGTCCTACCATCTATCGAAAGAAACGCGGCAGGCGCTCGAAACCGTGCTCGAACGCAAACGGGGGATGCGTCGATAGTAAACTGCTGGGATGAGATACCTGTGTCTATGTGCTTTGGTCGTGAGCCTTGCCGCGCTCCCCGATTGCGCCAAACCGCCTAGAGCGCCGGAGGACACGGCCACGGCGACCACCCCGGAAGCTCGAATCAAACAAATCCCGGCCGCGGATCCGCGGAAGTACACCGCCGTGCGGGATATGAAAGCCTGGCGAAATCCGTACTTGATCGTCCGAGTCGACGGCATCGGATTGCTGGACGTTGGCGACAACCTGCAGCAAATCATCGACCCAAACAAATTGCCCGATGCCCTCGCGAGCCTGCCCCCGTCGGCGTGGCCGTATGGGCGCGTAGTGGCAATTCAAGAGCCGAGTGCGCCCGCTTCTGCAGACGAGAGAGCCCACTTTCTGAGGAACAGAGCCTTGGTTGCCGGAGCGCTGGAAAGCATGCAGGTAGTCATAACCTGGGTTCCGTCCACCTGAGACCGCAGCACACGATGAAAATCTGGAAAACGATCGAAGAGATGCGCTCCGCCTCCAGTGCGGCGCGCCGCGAAGGAAAACGCTTCGGTTTCGTCCCCACCATGGGCGCGTTGCACGAAGGCCATCTTTCGCTAGTGCGCGCTGCCAAGGCAAAGAGCGACTTAGTAGCCGTCTCCATTTTCGTGAACCCTCTGCAATTTGGACCGACTGAGGACTTGGCCAAATATCCCCGCAGCTTCGAGCGCGATCGCGCGTTGCTGGAAAAAGAAGCGGTGGATATTCTCTTCGCCCCGCAGCCTGAAGAAATGTATCCCAAAGGAGCGGTCACCTATGTCGCGGTCGAAGGACTCAGCGAGAAGCTGTGTGGCAAGTCGCGTCCGGGTCACTTTCGCGGAGTAACCACGATTGTGGCAAAGCTCTTCCACATCGTGGAACCTGACGTGGCGTTCTTCGGACAGAAAGATGCGGCTCAGGCAACGATCATCCGCCGCATGGTGCGGGACTTGAATCTGCCCGTCGAAATCGTAGTCTGCCCGATCATTCGCGAACCGGATGGCTTGGCCATGAGCTCGCGCAACGTTTACCTCAGCCCGGAGGAGCGCAGAGCCGCGCTAGTCCTGAATCGTTCCCTGACTGAAACGAAGAATCGATTCGATCAAGGTGAGCGCAATGCACGCAAGTTAATCGCAGCCGGAAAGCAAGTGATGGCGCAGGAATCCCGTGTCCGTCTTGACTATTTCGAAATAGTCGATCCAGGCACACTTGATCCGGTGCTCGAAGTCACCCGCTCCGCGCTCGTTGCCATCGCTGCGTTGGTAGGAACCACACGGCTGATCGACAACATCCTTTTGTCCTGAAACCGACGCAGGCACTACAGACGTAGACTCTCCAAATCCCCACCTTTGTCTCCTTTGTGGTTGATGAATTTACCTGGTCACTCTCAGTTCCGGATTTTTGGCCCGGAGACGAATTCATTTCCCGCGATCAAGTATCGCAACGGCCGCTCAGCCGCCTTGGTGATCCCGATCCGCGGCGTCGTCAGAACTCGACGAACCCGGTATCCGTCGTCCGCAATAAAGAGATCGGATCGCGCGCTGGTCAAGTCTTTTCCATTGTCCCGTTCGCGTGTTATGCCGAACGCCTCCGCCAACCGCCCCGGCCCGCTGGTCAACTGCCGCAGATCGCGGGTGCGCGCGACAGACAAACCCCGCGCCTGTGCCATCTCTTCGATCCCCGCCAGTGGTTCAAGCGCGCGAAACAGAACTCCTCCCGCAACCCCGTCGGGCAGACACGACACATTCAGACAATAGTGATTGCCGTAAATGAAATAAACGTAAGCATAGCCAGGAGGCCCAAACAGCACGGCATTGCGCGGCGTCCGGCCGGCAAACGAGTGCGCCGCAGGATCTCCCATGCCCAGGTAGGCTTCGACTTCCACGATGCGGGCAGTGCGAACCCGCCGTCCTTCTTTCCGCAGCAGAACTTTGCCCAGCAGTTCGCGGCTGACCCGGCGCGGATCGCGATCGTAGAACTCACGCGGTAACGGACTTCGAGGTTGGGCGCGGGAGGTGGTCAATTCAATCGTCTTTTCCATCTTCCGCGCCCAATCGCCTAAGCCGCGCCTTTCGCCGCGCTCTTCAGAAAATCCAGCACTTCTGCGGCGTGACCCTCAGGTTTCACCTTATTGAAGATGTGTTTGATCTTGCCATCCGGGCCAATGATGAACGTGGTCCGCACTACGCCCATGACCTTCTTGCCATACATATTCTTTTCCTGGATCACGCCGTAGGCATTGCCAACTTTCTTATCGGCATCGCCGAGAAGCGTGAACGGCAAATCGAATTTCTCTTCAAACTTCTTCAGCGCCTTGGGCTCGTCCGGCGAGACGCCCAGAACCACCGCGCCGCTCTTCTCCGTCTTTTTGTGCGAATCGCGGAATTCGCAGGCTTCGATGGTGCATCCCGGCGTGTCAGCCCGGGGATAGAAATACAGCACGACCCACTGACCGCGAAAGTCCTTCAGCGAGACCGGTTCGCCATTCTGGTCGGGCAAAGTGAACTCCGGGGCTTTATCATTGATATTGATATCCATGGCTGCCTCTCTTTCTCGTTCAACCGCTCGCTCAACGTTATACCGCACAGCGCGGGGGCGCGTCATCTCCATCGTCTTGGCAGCGGCCGTTTTTCTTCTGGGAGCGCTCCCGCCAAAGCTGTTTGCGCAGGGTGCTCACACTCCAAAGACGGCCAAGGGTCCCCGCGCTCTGGGTCTGCTTGAACTTGCGCCGAACGGCAAGGCCCATCTCATTCCGATTACGATTCTCATCGACGGAAAATATTACGATGCCAGCGCATACAAGGCGGCTCCCGTTCCTATGGCGCTGTGGAGCGATACGGTTTATGAGGGTGTGCTGACCGGAGTTTCGCAGGGACTGTTTACCGTGACCGGCGCACTGCAAAGGAAAGATGCAAACGAGGACACCGAGTGGATGGCCGAAGGCACCTGGCAATCGGCAAGCGCCCTCAAGGCGAAGGCCAAGAAGAAGCCAGTGCCGTCGGTGCCTCGCGGCCTGAACGAAGACGAAGGTCCTCCGGTTCTACGGCGCAGCAGCGATAAACCAAAATCGACCGAACCGCCCGCCGAGCCGGCCACGCCTTCGCAGACGGCCTCGGCCTCGAGTACGGCTCCGGGCGCCACCACTCCACCACCAACGACAGCCCCTTCGACTTCTTCTTCTCCGGCAACTCCATCCCCGCAGACGCAGGCGAAAGCAAACACGCCGCCCGCAGATGACACGCCCGCAGATGATAAGCCTCCCGAAGATAAAGACCGGCCGACGTTGAAGCGAGGCAAATCGGGCGCCATCTCAGCCGAGCAATCTCAGAACGCGGCGGTCCCTTCGCCCAAGACGCCCGCACATCCTCCAACTCCCGCGCCGACCAGCGCGGCGGCAACATCCGGCTCGCCTTCTGCAGCCCAGCCTGCGATCCCAGCGGCCAGTCAGATCCAGCTAATCCCGGCAATCTCAGATTCGCACAGCCCCGACCTCATTCCCTACGCCTACAACATGCAGCCAGGCGAGGAGCAGGAGTTCCGCAAAAAGATGCTGGCGATCGCAGCGGACGAAGTCCGCGCCCGCGCTGGGCAACCGGCGTCGACCAGCGGCAAAGCCTCGCTGCCGGCTCACACTTCTCCGCAACGCGCCAAAGCCATAGCAGTGCAGCCCATCTTTGAAGACGTGCAGCTTCATGCTTTTGATCTGGGAAACGTCAATGAAGCTGAACTGGTCCTGACGGCGAACGCCCGCATGCCGCAATCCCCGCGTCAAAAGCAGCCCGCGAATCCCGACCTGCAATACATGATCACGATAGTAGCTCGCCAGGATGTGAACGGCGACCTCCACAAAGCGCTGGCGAATATAACCGATACCCAGCACCTGGACGCAATTCCGAGGCTTGAACTAATTGATGCAGTCGACGTCGACGGAGACGGCCGCGGCGAGCTTCTGTTCCGCGAAGTCTCCGAGGCAGGCACTGCATTCGTGATCTATCGCGTAATCGGAGACCGCTTGTACCCCCTGTTTCAAGGCACGCCCGGATAAGGATCTGCGGTATCTGCTCTTACGAATGCGATTAAAAACCGATACAGCAATCACCGTAGAAACCTCACGCGATTTCCGTCTAAAATAGACAAACAAATTCCTCCGTTGCACAAGAGACGATCTTTCGTATGAGAGGCTCTACTGAAAGCGGAACGATCTGGAGCGAGGGCCTGCAGCGCCAACGGAAAGCAGTCGATCGGCATCAGGCGCTGAACGCACTCGGCAGCCTACGCTTCCATTGGCCGGAGTATTTGATGGAAGCGGCCGAACTAGCCTTGTACATGTTCTTTGTCTGTGCATTCGCAACCCTCGTGCGTCACCCAGCCTCGCCGATCCCACACTTCATCGCTAGCGGCATCCTTCGTCGGGCAATCTACGGATTGGCAATAGGCGCAACCGTAATCGCGATTATCCTGACGCCATGGGGTAAACAGTCCGGAGGTCATTTCAATCCGGCTGTAACTTTCACTTTCTATCGGCTGGGAAACGTCGCATTGTGGGATACGTTGCTTTACGTCGTTGCACAATTCTTTGGCGCAATTATCGGTGTCGCAATCGCCAAATTCGTGCTGCGAGGGGCGCTCGAACATGACGCGGTTCGGTACGCTGTGACGGCACCCGGCGCGTATGGCAGCACCATGGCATTCATAGGTGAACTGACAATCTCTTTTGTTCTGATGATGACCATCCTGGTGGTAACCAATCGCGAAACGCTGGCACGTTACACCCCCTATCTAGTCGGTGCACTCTATGCAATATTCATTGCTTTCGAAACACCGCTGTCGGGGATGAGTATGAACCCCGCGCGAACATTCGGTTCAGCATTTCGCGCTGGTTACTGGCACGCGCTTTGGATCTATTTCATTGCCCCGACGCTCGGCATGCTGATCGCGGCGGAGATTTTTCTGCGTGCTCGGGGCGGTCGCCGTCCATACTGCGCCAAGCTGCACCACGCCAATAACAGACGCTGCATATTCCACCACGGAGATCGAGCAACTGCTTCCCCAGAAAGCTCGGCTTAAAAAGAAATGTGAAAAAACTAGAAATCGTTTCCATACGCGCGAAGCGCAATCTATGGCAATGAATGTTCCGGGGTACGGGGAGTCGGATCAAGAACGATGGTGAATTATGAGCAGACTGTCTAATAAAGTGGCAATAGTGACGGGCGCGTCCAAAGGCATAGGCGCGGGGATTGCAACGGCCTTGGGAGCTGAGGGCGCGCGCGTGGCCGTGAACTATTCCTCCGACCGGGAAGGCGCCGAACGTGTCGCTCAGGCGATCACCGACAACGGGGGCGAGGCGATAGCGGTCGGGGCCGACGTGTCCAAGGCCGCAGATGTCGCGCGGTTATTCAAAGAAGTAGATTCTGCGTTCGGGAGACTGGATGTTTTGGTTAACAACGCCGGAGTATTCCGTTTCGGCGCCATCGCGGAGATCACCGAAGGGAGCTTTCATCTCCACTACAACATCAACGTTCTCGGGACAATTCTCACCGTGCAGCAGGCGATCAAGCGGTTCGGGGCCGACGGCGGGAGCGTCATCAACCTCAGCTCTATCGTCGGTTCGCATCCGGTGCCGGGAGCAATGCTATACGCTTCCACGAAAGGCGCCATCGAAACATTGACCAGGGGATTGGCGCTCGAACTGGCGCCGCGCAAGATACGCGTCAACGCCATCGCTCCCGGTCATACAGAAACCGAAGGCAATGTAGCCGCGGGGACCTTTGAGGGAGGGGCAGGCGCGGTCCTGGCTGGGAAGACGCCGCTCGGCCGGCTCGGTCGCGTCACCGATATCGCCCCGCTGGCGGTGTTCCTAGCATCAGACGAATCAGCCTGGATCACCGGGGAGGTCATTCGTGCCGCAGGCGGTCTCATTGTCGCGACCTGAAGGCAATGGTGGCAGCTCGACTGCATTCGGTTGCGAGACCTGGGCATGCGCCTACCCCGAAAGTGGTATTTCCCAATTGCCCAGCAGCGGTAGCTCAGAAACACTCGATGGCGTGATGACTTCCCGGTTCTCAATTCAAGATACTGTACCCGGATACGGAGATTTCAATGCAGACAAAGCCTAGCATCGTTTTCTGTCACGGACTCTGGGCGGACGGTTCATGCTTTAGCAAGGTGATTCCCGCACTTCAGGCAGAAGGTCACCAGGTCATAGCCGCCCAGTACGGGCTCAACACAACCGCGGACGACGTCGCCACGGTAAAAAGCGCGCTGGGACGGGTCAGCAGCCCAGCTATCCTCGTCGGGCACTCGTACGGCGGAAGCGTCATTACTGGGGCCGGAACCGACGAGCGCGTTGCGGGACTGGTCTACATCGCCGCGCTCGCTCCGGATGCTGACGAGACATCTCAAACACAGCAATCCAACTTCCCGAAGACAGACGTCTTCTCATACATCGAAGTCGCGGACGGACGCATCTGGCTGCTTCCGGAAGGCATCGACTGTTTCGCAGGCGATTTGTCGGAGCAGGAAAAGAATCTGGTTTGGGCGACCCAGTGCGTGCCGGTTCCGGACCTGTTCAACGCGAAAGTCGGAGGAACCGCCTGGAAATCGAAGCCCAGTTGGTACCTCGTCGCCAAGAACGACCGCACAGTGCATCCCGACATGGAACGGTTCGTTGCTAAACGGATGGGTGCCAAAGTGACCGAGGTTGCCAGCAGCCACGTCATTATGCTCTCCCACCCGGACGTGGTGATCGATGTAATCCGTGCCGCCGCAAAGGCTGTGCAAGGATCCGTGGCGGCGTAAAGCACTTCGGGAAGACGCCCACTCAAGTCAGAGCCTGGCGTGAGTGGGCGATCTTTGAGTGCCGACTGCTCAACGGTAATCTTCTTCCGACTCCTGATAGCAGCTGACTGCTCCCGGTGAGCGACGAGCTAAAGTCTTCCAGGCGGAACTCGAAATCAGCAATAATATATTTGGCCGAACATAATCAGGGCAACACAGGGAGGAGAATCCTATGCAACCTCAAGCTGACTACCTAACCGCCTATCACAACCTAAAGCTGACACGAGACGACAACGGCGTGCTGGTTGCCGAATTCCACAACAACGGCGGCCCGTTTATTATGACCGCGCAATCTCACACAGAGTTTGTCGACGCCTTCTACCGCATTGCGCAAGACCGAGCCAACAAGATCGTGATCCTGACGGGCGCAGGCGGGGAGTTCATTACTGATGTCGATTGGTCATCTTTTGGCGACGCCGCCGATCCCGGCGTTTGGAGCCAGGTTCACGACGAAGGTGTTCAGGTGTTGGAAAATATTGCCAACATACGCGTGCCGCTCATCGCGGCTATCGAAGGACGCGCCCATGTGCACTCCGACTACGCGCTGTTGGCCAGCGTAATTGTGGCAGCGGAGGGCGCGACTTTCCAGGATGTGGCGCATTTCTCCCAGGGCGTTGCGCCCGGCGACGGAATCTTCACCACCTGGAGTTATCGCGCCGGAGCAGGACGAGCGGAGGCGTTCCTGCTCAATCCACAGCCACTATCAGCACGTACCGCATATGAATGGGGAGTGGTCGCCGAAGTTGTGCCGAACGGTAAGGCGCTCAGCCGTGCACGGGAATTGGCCGAGTTGTACTTGAAGGCTCCCGAAGTGACCCGCCGCAATACGCGCGTACATTTCATCCAACCGTTGAAAGAACGTATCGTCCGAGAAGTCGGCTATGGACTGTCTCTCGAGGGAGCGTCGGCGGCTGACCTCGTGAAGTCAATGAGAGCCAAGAGTGAACCTGTCGCTCAGAAAGGAAAAGTCGCATGAGCGTAGAAACGATTTCATCAGCCCATTCACTTAAGAAGACGGATCCAGAAGAATTTGATCTTGTGATCCTCGGCGGCGGTACGGGATCGACTGTCGCCGCATGGACCTTCGCCAAACAAGGACAACGTGTCGCCGTGATCGATCGCAAATACATTGGCGGATCGTGTCCAAATATAGCCTGTCTGCCTAGCAAGAACATCATTCACAGCGCCAAGGTTGCATCGTATGTTCGCCGGAGCGACGAGTTCGGCATCGCTCGGGACGGCTTCACACTTGACATGTCCGCCGTGCGTGATCGCAAGCGCAAGATGGTATCAGGACTGAACGAAATGTATCTCGACAATTACAAGCAAACTGGGGCGGAGTTCATTTTCGGATCTGGGCGCTTCATAGGTCCCAGAACTTTAGAGGCCGCCCTCCCCGATGGAACCAGCCGCCGATTGCGCGGAGCCAACGTAATCATTAGTACGGGAACGCGCGCTTCGCTGGATCCGGTTCCTGGCCTTGCCGATTCGCAACCACTCACGCACATTGAAGCGCTTGAACTGGATGAGGTCCCTGAACATCTTCTGGTGATCGGAGGTGGCTACGTCGGACTGGAATTATCCCAGGCGATGCGTCGATTCGGCAGCAAGGTTTCAGTGATCGAACACAACGGGCAGTTGGTGTACCGGGAAGACGAAGACGTGACGGAAGCTTTGCGCGCGCTGCTCCAGGATGAGGGCATCGAGATTCTTCTGAATGCAAAGGTCAAGCGGGTATCGGGGAAATCGGGCCAGTCAGTGAAAATCGTTCTCGATCAAAATGGAGTGGAGAAAACACTTGACGGCAGTCATATTCTGGTGGCGGCAGGCCGCACTCCGAACACAGAAGGCATCGGACTGGAGTTGGCTGGTGTCGAACTGACAGATCGTGGATACATCAAGGTCAATGAGCGGCTCGAAACGACCGCGCCCGGAGTGTGGGCTCTCGGCGAAGTGGCAGGCAGCCCGCAGTTCACTCACATCAGCATTGACGATTTCCGCGTCATTCATGACAACATCTCAGGCCGTAACCACGTGACCACTGGCAGGCAAGTTCCGTTTTGCCTGTTCACAGACCCGGAATTGGCCCGCGTGGGCCTAAGCGAGAAAGAAGCCAACGCGCGAGGCATTGCCTACCGTTTATTTAAGGTCCCAATGGAATTAGTACTGCGGGCTCGCACACTTTCTGAAACGAGAGGCTTCCTGAAGGCGTTGGTGGAGGCCGACAGCGATCGCCTTCTGGGCTTCACTGCCTTCGGTGTCGGCGCAGGCGAGGTCATGGCTTCCGTCCAAATCGCCATGATCGCCGGGCTCCCCTATACCGCGCTTCGCGATGCCGTTCTGACTCACCCGACTCTGGTGGAGGGACTTGCATCGTTGTTTACGTCCGAACCTTCGGTGCCCAAATTGACAGGTCAATCCGAGCACGCAAGTTTCCGTAAGTCAGCTTAGATAGGGGAAAACAGGCGGCCGTTCACAGCCGACGCATCGCTCGGCTAGACGGGCCGGAATCGCCCGCCTCGGCCAGACTATTTTTGTGTGGCGACCAGTTGGCCGTTCTCGACCTTGATGTTGCCAACATCGTCCGGCAACTTCAATCGGTCGCGCTGTTCGGCAAGTTTTTTCTGCAACGCGCCGCTGACCATTGAAATCGGAATGCTTAAGTCGCCCACTTTGAATTCGGTCGGCTCAAAGGTCGCGTAGCCATCTTTGGAACTGAGGTGTCCGGCGAGGGTGACGTAGACATCCTTGCCGCCGATCTGGGTGACAAACTGGCCGCGGGCGACGTCTCCGTCAAAATTGACTTTGTAGTCCTTGACCTCAGGCTCGCCCTCTCCGAGGATAGCGTCTGCTGAAGAGGGAACCGAGGTTGGCAGGCCGTTGGTGGCTTGCGGCGCTGAACCAGCCGTGGCTGTCGCCGCTGACGCAGGAACGTTCGCAGGAAGCGACGCGGCCGCCTGCGCCAGCGCAGCCGTGATCTCATCCGAGTTGAAGCGAACCTGGGCGGGAGCTTGGCCGGGATCTTTCGGCTGTTCCAACTGCTCCAGTTTTTTCTCCAGTGACTGGACATTTGCAGCCGCTGCGGCGGGAGATTGCACCGGCGCCACCGGCTGCGGTTTCTTCAACACCAGGAATATCGCTATCAAGGAGGCGGCCAGTGTCGCCACGCTGATAATCCGGTCAATCTTCCATTTCATGCGCTTTCTCCCCAAACGTCGCTAAGGTCCATGTTACCGGGCTGGGTGAGCCGCATCAGGTGACGGAAGGCACTGGTCTCAGGGTGCCCGTGCTTTAGTTTGAGTGCTCGGTGGGCTTGACGATGGCGACGGAGCCGGGAGTCCAGAAGTAATGTCCTTTGCACTGCGCACACTCCGCATCCAGCTGATCGTCCTTGGTGTTGAACTGAAGTTTTACGTCGCTCTCTTTCTCATTGGTCACCATGAGATTCAAGTTCTCGCAAAGAGTACAGCGGACGAAAGCGGACTCACCCGGATTGAGAGTCAACACGTACATAGGGCCCGCCAGCTTAATGGATGAGGAATTTCCTACGTCAGTTGCTTATTTACCAGGCCGCCGATCGACCTCGCAGACGATGTGACGGGCATGAACGGGAACGTTAAGCAGCGATCCGAGTGCCAGGGCCCAAAAAGCGGATTCACCAGAAATTCTTGCTTAAACGAATTTATATAGGCCAATCTTACTTAGGTTGATCTTAAATTATTATGCCGATGTCATTTAGGTTGATCCAGGCTGATTCCACCCGGGGCCGCAGCCTGCTTTTCGGCTTTCGCCCTTTTTGCGGCCATGGTCTTGTCGACCCATTCATCCGCCGTCTTCAGATCCGCGGCGCGGGCCGCGGGATCGTCGCACTCTACGTCCGCTTTTTCGCGGTACATCAGGTTCAGGTATGCCATCGCGTCATCGTAGTCCGGGCGCAACTCGAGCGCCTTATTCAGTGCAGTTATACCTTCTTGAATGTTGGCAGAATTCTTTTGCTTGAGCTCGTCGCAGACTTTCTTTTGATTCTTATCCTTGGCATTCAAGGGCTCGTCCGGCTTCATGCCCAGCTTGGCACGTTCTTCCATGCGCGGTTGATAGGTCTGGGTCCAGTCCACCACGCCGATCGAGTAGTACGAATCGGGGTCCGAGGGATCGGCCTCGGCCACTTTAAGGTTCGCTTGCTTGGCCTGGTCCAACTTCTTCATGTTGAAGTAGAGAGAAGCAATTCCCTTGAGGGAAGTGATCTTCTGATCCCGGCTGGGGTTCGCGGCCAGGACCTTTTCGTATTCCTCGATCGCTTGCTGGCCGATGCGGTTGTTGTCCTCTGCGTCCACGCCCGGGATGTACTGGTTTGCCAGAGCCGTCGCCAGATAAAGGCGGGCATTCACCAAAGCGGGATCGAGCGTGACCGCTTGCTGGAAATGGCTGATGGCTTCTTCATAGCGGGCACTCTTGTAGGACCCGACTCCCTTGTTGAGTTGGTCACGCGCCCGCAGTTTGTCGCAGCCAGCGGCAGACAATAACAGTACGCCGACCGCCATGAGCGCCAGCACTCGCACGCTTGTTTTCATTGCTTTATTAGTCTCCTCGCCAGGAATCCCCGGGATCTATGACGAAACTTGAACCAACGCAGGACTGCCTCTGGCGCAGCCGGTTTCGAATCATAACCCAGCAGACGCATGTAGAGCTTTGTTTCGAACGTCGTGACGACTCTCTTCTGAAAATGAGGTTGACCTTCGAGCCTAGCCTCCGGCTTCGATCTTGGCGGTGATCAGACCAACCTTGTCCACGCCCGCCGCGTGTGCAATGTCGATTACAGTCGCGACATCGGCAAACGGAACATTGTCGTCACCCTTGACGAACATCACCTTTTCGGCGCGGGTCTTGAATATATCGGTCAGTCGTCCCTGTAAACCGTCCCAGGTCGTGTCTTCCTGGTTGATCTTCACTCCTGGCTCCTGGCCAGCTCCGCGATCGATCAACTGCACCACGATCGTTCGATCGGGTGTGTTGTTCTTGGGCGCGTTCGGCGGTGGCGGCTGGGGCACAAGCGCGTCCAGTCCCTTGGGTTGAGGAGGGTTGATGACCATGAAAATAATAATCAACACAAGTAGCACGTCGATGAGCGGAGTCACGTTCATGTCCGCATTCTGCCCGCCGCCGGAGCCAACTGCCATACTCATAGAGATATCCTCCGAATGCTCTTATTGTCCGCCTTGTCCGCCAGCAGGCGGGGGTGGTGGAGCTCCACGACCAGTCTTTTTCTGGTCGGTCAACAGACCCAACTGGTCTACGCCGGCAGAGCGGACGTTGTCCACAACGGCGACGACAGCGCCAAACTTGGCGCGGGCGTCCGCCTTTACGTAGACTCGCTTGTCCTGCTGGCTGGCGAGGCGATCTTTCACCTTTTGCGTGAGCAGGTCCACCGCGATCTTATCGCTTCTGAAATAAACCGTGCCATCGCGCATGACCGAAACCACCATGGCGTCTTCTTTTTCGGCGTCTGGCATGCGCTCCGGATTGTTCACCTGGGCCAGGTCCACGCTCACGCCGTTCTGCAACATGGGAGTGATCACCATGAAAATGATCAACAGCACCAGCATCACATCCACCATGGGGGTGACGTTGATGTTCGAGTTGACCTTGGCACCTTCGTTACGCTTTGAAATTGCCATATCGGATCCAATCTCCTCCGCGTCCTGATTTCCGCCGTTCAGTTCAGCCGGGAGGTTTCCGGCGCCAGGTAAGCACCCGACGCCGGATCAGCAACTCTAGTCCACCATGCCCTGCTTCGAAAACTAGGGCCGGCGGGCGACGCCGCGGCGCTTCAGGAAGTAATCGATGAGCTCGCTCGAGGAGTTGTCCATCTCCACATCGAACGCTTCCACGCGGCCGGTTAGATAGTTGAACATCATAACGGCTGGGATAGCGACGAACAATCCGACGGCCGTGGTCACAAGCGCTTCCGAAATACCACCTGCAACTGCGCCCAGACCGGTGGTCTTGCTGGTAGCAATTTCGCGGAAGGCATTCAGAATACCGACCACCGTGCCGAACAGTCCCACGAAGGGCGCGGTTGAGCCGATGGTGGCCAGACCGCCGAGTCCGCGTTTCAGTTCAGCGTGGACGATGGCTTCGGTGCGCTCCAGCGCGCGTTTGGAAGCCTCAATGGTCTCGCCCGGAATTTCTCCACTCTCCTGGTGAGCACGGAACTCCATCAGGCCGGCGGTGACGACTTTGGCCAAATGGCTCTTCTTGTTGCGCTCGGCGACTTTGATGGCTTCATCGATCTTGCCATCGCGGAGCGCGCCCGCGACTGCAGGAGCGAACGCCCGCGACTGCTTGCGTGCCGCGTTGAATGCCATGGCACGGTCGATCATCACGCCGATGGACCAGCCAGACATGATGAACAGGATTACCACGACGATTTTCGCCAGGATGCCCATCTGTTTCCATAGCGAAATCGGGTCAAACCCCACCGCACCTTGATCCTGAAAAAGCCAGATGGCAGTAGTGGTCATGTGGCTAAGGGTATGTACAGCTATATTGGCGACGAACATGAGTTGCTTCTCCCTCCTCGGAACTGGTTAAACCGTTTCAAACGGCTAAAAATCTTACTTATCGTGCGGGAATGCAAGTGTACACTTCGCCGGGCGGGGTTTAAAGTCTCCGTCTGCCCATGCTGCCACTTCATACTTCCCTACAACTATCCCCCTGAAAGGGTAAAGTTCACAGTAATCTGCGTTTCCACCTCGACCGGTTCGCCGTTGAGAATATACGGCTTGTACTTCCACTGCTTCACGGCTTCGATGGCAGCGGGCGCGAGCATGGGATGGCCGCTGATGAGATGCAGATTCTCAATGGTGCCGTCTTTGCTGATCTCAGCCTGCAGAAGCACACTTCCTTGGATGCGTGCTTGCCGGGCGAGGGGTGGATAGTTCGGCTGTATCTTGCGGATCAAGAGTCCCTGGGTCACGCCTTGGGATACCCGCACGCGCTGGGGCGTGGCGACCTTGGGCACGGCCACCGGGGTTGAGCTGATGATGCCGCCGATAACGCCACCCATCTGTCCACCGGGAATGCCTCCCGGAACGCCACCAACGACGCCGGCTGACATCACTGGCGGTGGCGCCTCATCTTCCTTAATCATTTGTACTTTCTCGGGAATCTTGGTGGGCGTGCGCAGTTGCCCATTGACGATATCGGTTTGCACCTGCTTCACAATCTTAATGGGAGCGGCTGGCGGTGGTGGTGGCGGAGGAGGCGGTGGGGGCGCGACCAGGAACGTCATTAACTGGGTTTTGGGCAGAGCTTCGGTGAACAGCAGCGGGATTAGTACCAGTATCCCGACCAGGATGAACTCAAGGATGAATGAGAAGATCGTCCAAATTCCCCTCTTCGTTTTGAGCCTTCCACCCGACTCTATCAGGCTGTCTTCAAACATACGGTTTCTCCTACAGCGGATCCTAACTACTCTTTAGACACCGCTTGCCCCCTGTTTGCTCCCAGTATGCATGCCGCGCGGCGACCAAATGGAAAACCGGACGATACTACCTCAAATCCCAATCAATCACAAACTTAAACATCCCAGCCAAGCTGTGAGCTGGCTTAGGCCTTAGCTTTTACTTTTTCCCGCCTGCTCGCTTCCTTGCCAACCGGGACCATAACTGGCGGTTTCCCGCGGCCTGACCGCCAATCCTGATAGGCCACCAGAATCGGAGCGGCAATCGCGATCGATGAATAGGTTCCGATCAAGATGCCGATCACGAGGGCCAAGGAGAAACCCTTCAGCACCTCGCCACCAAAGAGATATAGCGCCAAGACCGTGAGGAAAGTTAAACCCGCTGTCAAGATGGTCCGGCTCAGAGTTTGGTTGATGCTGCGGTTGACGATGTCCGAGAGCTTCTCGCGCCGCATCAGCTTCAGGTTTTCCCGGATGCGGTCGAAAACAACGATGGTGTCGTTGTTGGAATAACCGATCAGGGTCAGGATGGCGGCGATGACAGTCAGCGAAATTTCTTTGTTCAGGAGCGAAAACGCCCCGACTGTGATCAAGGTGTCGTGGAAGACGGTGACGACGGCAGCGACGCCGTAGATCCATTCAAAACGGAAGGCCAGATACACCAACATTCCGGCCAGCGAGTAGGCCGTAGCGAGCAGCGCCTGTTTACGCAACTGCGCTCCCACCTGCGGGCCAACGATTTCCACGTTGCGCACGCCAAAATTGGAGAGGAAGAAGCCGTCCGACAAGGAAGCTACCACTGCGGGATCTGCTGCCGCCTTGAGTTCGTCCAGAGAATTTAGTACGCCACCTTTTACCTTGTCGCGATAATTGACGATGGCCTGAGCCTGAGCGGTATATCGCTGTTCCGCGTCGGTGCCCGTGTGGAGGGGATCCTTCTGCATGAGATAGTTCTCGATCGTCAGGAAACCCGTGTTGTTCAGATCCTGCTTATCGCCTGGCGCATTCGATTCCAGGGCGTTGATGATTTGAGTTTTGCTCCGGTCGAGCGCCTGCTCACTGGTCTCTTGCTCGGAGACATCAATCAGGACTTCGTTGCTGCCGGCCGAACCGTAGCTCTGGATCCTGGCATTGTGGAGTCCAGCCCGGTCCATCGCGGCACGGATCGCATTGTTATCGGGCGCCTGAGCGAACTTCACGTAGACCAGGGTGCCGCCGCGAAAATCGACGCCGTAGGGAATCCCATGCCAGAACAACATGGAAAAAATGCCAGCCACGCTGAAGACCAGCGAAAAAGCGAGGAAATACCACTTCTTGCCGAGGAAATCTATGTTTGGATTGCGAAAAAATTCCACGCCGCTTAGAACTCCTTTTCTCTTGCTACGCGTGCATTACCCGATGCTCAACGCCTCTCCGCGCTGCTTGCGACTCAACAACCAGTCGAAGATGACGCGTGACACGAACACAGCCGTGAACAAATTCGCCAACAGACCGAAACTCAACGTGACCGCGAAACCTTTTACTGGGCCAGTACCGAAGAGGAATAGGATGACCGCCGAAACAATCGTGGTGACGTGCGTATCCACGATCGTGATCCAGGCATGGCCGAAGCCCTGCTCCACCGCTGATGGCGGCGTCTTCCCGTTGCGCAGTTCCTCGCGGATGCGCTCAAAAATCAGTACATTCGAGTCTACGCCCATACCGACGGTTAAGATGACTCCCGCGATGCCAGGCAGCGTCAGGGTCGCGCTGCTGAAGCCAAGGAATCCGAGGAGGATGATCAAGTTTAGAATCAGTGCGAGGTCTGCGTTGATTCCCGCCGCATGGTAATAGACCAGCATGAAGATCAGCACCGCTAACATTCCAATCACTGCCGCAGTTACTCCGGCGCGGATCGAATCGCTGCCCAGCGACGGACCGACCGTGCGTTCCTCCAGGTACTTGATGCCCGCAGGCAAGGCGCCCGAGCGCAGAGTCATCGAAAGGTCTTTCGCTTGCTGCTCGGTGAAGCGCCCATTGATTACGCCTTGATCGTGGATCTGGTCTTTGATGACCGCGACTTCCTGCACCTTGTTGTCGAGCACGACGGCGAGATTGTCGCCGACATGGGCGCCGGTGAAGGCGGCGAAACGACGGCCACCCTCGCCCGTGAGAGTGAAACTGACCGAAGGCTGTCCGTTCTCGTCGCGAGACTGGTCAGCCGTGCGCAGGTCGCGGCCCGTCACTGCCGATGCGCGCGAAATCAGGTACCAGGTCTGCCCACCATCGGTCGATCCCATGCTGTGCCCGCCGGGAACCAACACCTGATCTGGCGGCAAGACTCCGCCTTTATCTTGCAAGGCTGCCTGCTCGCTGGGGTAAGGACCGCCGAATGATTGCCGGATCTCGAGCATGGCGGTGGACTGCATGATGTCCTTCACCCGCGCGGGATCGTCCACGCCCGGCAATTGCACCAGGATTTGATATTGTCCAAGCCCGTGCTCTTCGATGATCGGTTCGCTCACGCCCAATTGGTCAATGCGATTTCGGATGGTTTCAATCGCCTGGGTGACGGCGCGGTTTTTCAGGTCGGCAAGGGACTGCGGCTTCATGGAAACAGTCCACGTGTTTTCCGCACCCGAGGTCAGTTGGTACTCGGGAAGGCGATCTTGCACGATGGTAAGCAAGTCAGACCGCGACTCCGGAGGCACGCCTTTCAGCACAATCTTGTCGGGATTATTGGCCGGATCGGGTTTGCTGATCTCGGTGTAGTTGATCTTGCGAGCGCGCAAATCGGCCTTGAGCCGTTCGACCGCGTTGTCCGAATCTACATTGACCGCATCATTCACCTGCACCTGCAGGATCAGGTGGGTGCCGCCCTTGAGGTCGAGTCCGAGGTGAATGCGGTTCTGCAATGCGGCGAGGGGTCCGCCCGACCAATTGTCCGGCGGGCCAAAAATGCCGAACACGAAAAACAACAGCGTGGCGACAATAACGATAAGTTTCCAGCCCAAGTTCTTATTCATGAAAAATGACTTCCGACTGCCCCAAATTTAAAATCCCAAATTTCACTTCGTCGCGTCGTCGGCGGTAGTAACCGATGCTACCGAGCCCCGGGTCACTTCAAGCCGCAAATTGTCGGGAGGAACCCGGAGGTGGATGTACTCATCCTTGAGCGCAACGATCGTGCCTCGCAGGCCTCCGGTGGTTACCACCTTGTCTCCGGTTTTCAAGTCGTTCAGCATGGCCTGCCACTTCTTCTGGCGCCGCTGCTGCGGCATGATGAGCAGGAAATAGAAAATGGCGAAAATAAAGATGAGCGGCGCAAACCCCAGCCATCCTGCCGAGCCACTGCCTAGTTGTACGGCCAATAATTGCTGAACACTCATAAGAAGACTAGAAATCCGTCGTTACCAAATAATCCGGAACTACGCCTGCGGGCGTAATCGCCGTTTGCAATTTTACCGCTGGAGTTCTCGCGCTATGAGGCCGGAGATTCCTTCAGCTTCGGACACGAACCGGGGATGCCGAGCTATGGTTTCGGTCGAGACTGGACACACGGAGAACCAGTCTCTTTCCCAAGTTCAATAGAATGACGCACCGCTCGCATAGTGTCAAGGTAGAAGCTCAGATTGTGGACGGTATTTAAGACCTGGGCCAGAACCTCATTGGAGGCGTAAAGATGCCGTAAGTAGGCTCGCGAGTAGCGCTGGCACACGCGGCAGCCGCAATTTGGGTCGAGCGGGGCTTCGTCGCCCGCGTATCGAGCCTGCTTGATCGAGATTTTGCCCTCGGACGTAAATAGCAATCCATGCCGGGCGGCACGTGTAGGCAGGACGCAATCCATCATGTCGATACCTAGGTTAGCGTACTCGACGATTTCCTCGGGCGTGCCGACACCCATTAAGTAGCGTGGCTTGTCCGCAGGCAAGTGTTCTAGTGTGGATTCGACGACTTCCCGGGTCAGGGCGCGCGGTTCACCCACGCTAAGCCCGCCGATAGCGTAACCGGGAAAGCCGATTTCGATGGTCCGCTCGACGGATTCCTTTCGCAGGGCGAGATCCATCCCACCCTGCACGATGCCGAATAGGGTCTGAGTCGCCTGTGCCTGTGTGGAGACAGCCGCCCTGGCCGAGCGAAGCTCGACAGATTCTGGCGCCACCGATACCTCGCGGCCCGCTGGCGAGCTTGGCTCGCCTGGACAGCCGATAGCGGCTGTCCCCGCGTGATTCCTCCATGGCACTTCATTTTTATTTTCCTCGAAATGCCTCTTGCTTCTCTCGGCCCATCGCAGAGTTAATTCCATAGAGGCCCGCATTCGCTCTCGATCCGCCGGGAACTCCGTGCATTCGTCAAACGCCATCATTATGTCGGCGCCCAGGCCGATTTGCGCGTCCATCGCGTTCTCGGGGCTGAAGAAATGCGGAGACCCATCCAGATGCGAACGGAACGTCACGCCCTCTTCTGTGACTTTGCGCAGATCGGTCAGGCTGAAAACCTGGAAGCCGCCAGAGTCGGTAAGAATCGCCCGCGGCCAGGCCATGAAGCGATGCAGTCCGCCTAACTTCCGGACTTGTTCGACCCCCGGCCTCAGGTAGAGGTGATAGGTGTTTCCCAAAAGTATCTGGACGCCTAGTTCTTCAAGAACGTCTTGCGGAACGCCTTTCACCGATGCGAGCGTTCCCACAGGCATAAAAACCGGGGTTTCGATTTCGCCGTGAGGCGTGATCAGGCGGCCCGTGCGGGCTGGGCCGGATCGAGCCTCGATGTCGAAGCGGAAAGACACTGCGGAAATTGTAGCAATGTACGCGAGGGTCAGCATTCAACTGAGAACTGACACCTGAGAGTTGGCGCCTTCTACCCCAGCTTCACAATTTCCGGTTCCAATTTCCCGTTGGTCATAAGCAACCGCCCCACGCTCACGGGGAGCTTGAACCGCCTCGGCCCGGCGCTCCCGGGATTGAAGTAGAGTACACCGTTCTTCCATTCCTGCTTGGGCACGTGGCTGTGCCCGTAGATAACCGCAGCGAATTTCGAGGCTTCCGGTTTCAGGTCGAGATCTTGAATGCTGTGCAGAACGTAGATGGATATTTCGCCGATCTCCAAAACGTTGGTGGCGGGAATTTTCTGTGCCCACGCGTCGTTGTCGACGTTGCCGCGCACAGCGGTGACGGGGGAAATCGCGGCCAATCGATCGAGAATTTGAGGATCGCCAACGTCACCGGCGTGGATGATGTAGTCGGAGCCTTGCAATGCGGCGAGAGCTTCAGGGCGCAGCAGGCCATGAGTGTCGGAGATCACGCCGATGATCACGGACCGATTCTAATGGAGGACGGGCGTCTCGCCCGTCCTGTCGGGCGGGGACGCCTGGCCTCCATATTCTTGCCGGGCTTAGCCGTTCGCTAGTTCCTTGGCGCGCTGTGCCGCTTTTACTACGGCCTTGATCAGCGTGACCCGCAGCTTGCCTTCTTCGAGTTCCAGGATGCCGTCGATGGTGCAGCCGGCCGGGGTGGTGACCGTGTCTTTGAGCTGCGCCGGATGCTCGCCGGTTTCAAGAACGACGGTGGCCGCGCCCAAGGTCGTTTGCGCGGCCAGTAGAGTGGCGACGTCGCGAGGCAACCCAACTTTCACGCCTGCCTCCGCCAGTGATTCCAAAATGATGTAAATGTACGCCGGCCCGCTCGCCGATAACCCGGTCACGGCGTCCATCAATTTTTCGTCGACGACAACCGTTCTGCCCACGACCCCGAACAGCGTGCTTGCGATCTCCAGGTGTTGAGCCGTCGCGAACTTTCCCTTGCACAAGGCGGTCATCCCACAACCGACAACGCAAGGCGTATTGGGCATTGCACGGACCACCGGAACGGCGCGCTTTAATACACGCTCGATTCGACTGGTCGGGACCGATGCGGCCACCGAGATGATGATCTGGTTCTTGGTAACACTGGGGCGGATTTGCTCGACGACCTGGTCGACAATCTGCGGCTTCACGCACAGCAGAATGATGTCCGCGTTGCGGGCCGCAGCCCGATTGTCGGTGGTTACCGGAATCCCCAGCTTCTTAGTAAGGCTGCGAGCTTTCTCTTCATGCTGGACGGTTGCGACTGTGGTCTTGCTGGAAAACAATCGCTTTTCGAGAAGTGCTTTGAGCAGAATGCCGACCATCTTTCCCGCTCCCAGCACGGCGACGCGCTTCTTGGAAAAGTCAGATGGCATATTGCAACCACAGCCGTCAAATCCCACCCTCTTGTCATTCCGAGGAGCGAAGCGACGAGGAATCTGGATTTCTGCTAATCCCGCGAAGAACCCAGATCCCTCGCTTCGCTCGGGATGACAACAGCTACAGAGCCTCTAGATGGTCGCACTCTTTTCTGTGATCAGGTTCCTAATCTTTTCGACGAACTCCGCCGCTGGCATGTCTTCGGTCTTCTCCTTGCCGCGGGTGCGAACGTTCACTTTGCCGGCTTCCGACTCTTTGTCGCCCACGACCAATAGGAACGGCACTTTTTGCATTGCCTGCTCGCGAATTTTGGCATTCATCTTCTCGTTGCGGGCATCAACTTGGACGCGCACTCCGATGGCCTTGAGCTGATCGGCAACTTTATTCGCGTACTCGACATGGCGCTCGGCGATCGGAATCATCACCGCCTGCACCGGTGAAAGCCAGACCGGGAACGCGCCCGCGTAGTGCTCAATCAGCACGCCGAAAAAGCGCTCGATCGATCCAAACAGCGCGCGATGCACCATTACCGGTTGCTTGCGCGTGCCATCTTCGGCGACATACTCGAGGTTAAAGCGCTGCGGCAGATTGAAGTCGACCTGGACGGTCGAAAGCTGCCACAACCGCCCGATCGCATCCACCAGCTTGATGTCGATCTTCGGTCCATAAAACGCTCCTTCGCCCGGGATTACCTTGTATCCGATCTTCCGCTGCTTGAGCGCATTTTCGAGCGAGCGGTTAGCCATGTTCCATTGCTCTTCCGATCCCAGAAAATTCTTGCGGTCATTTGGATCCCAGGTGGAGAGCTCGGTCTGGTACTGGTCGAATCCGAAAACTTTCAACACCTCGAGCGCAAAATCCAGGCAGCCCCCAATTTCGCCTTCAATCTGCTCCGGGGTGCAGAAGATGTGGGAGTCATCCTGAGTGAAGCCGCGCACCCGCAAAAGTCCATGCATAACGCCGGAACGCTCGTAGCGATAGACCGTCCCCAACTCACCCAGGCGCACCGGCAGGTCGCGGTACGATTTCAGCGAGTCTGCGTAAATCAGAATGTGGCCCGGACAGTTCATGGGCTTGAGGCGATATTCCGCATCGTCGAGCTCCATCTGGTCGAACATGTTTTGCGAGTAGTAACCTTCGTGGCCCGAAGCCTGAAACAACTGCCGCCGCGATACGTGTGGCGTGTAGACCAGCGAATAGCCGCGCTTGATGTACTCGGCGCGCATCCAGTCTTCCATCTCTTTGCGGATGATCCCGCCCTTGGGATGCCAGAAGATCAGCCCCGGCCCAGCCAGTTCCTGGATGGAAAACAAATCGAGCTGTTGTCCCAGTACACGGTGGTCGCGCTTCTTGGCTTCTTCCTGTTTGTTCAGGAAGTCATCGAGATCTTTCTTCGAGAAAAACGAAGTCCCGTAGATGCGCTGCAGTTGCGGATTCTTCTCGTCACCCAGCCAATAAGCACCGGCTATACTCAACAGCTTGAACGCCTTGATCTTGCCCGTCGAAGGCAGATGCGGACCGCGGCAGAAGTCGGTGAACTTGCCGGTGCGATAGATCGAAATCTTTTCATCGGGCTTGGTGAATTGCTCGATGAAATGACACTTCATGAAGTCACCCTCTTTTTTGAACTCCTGCAGCCCCTGCTCGCGGGGCAGAAACTCGCGCGCGTAGGGAATGTTCTGCTGCACCAGCTCCTGCATCTTCTTTTCGATCTTCTCCAAATCTTCTGGAGTAAACGGAGTGGGGTGATAGAAATCGTAGAAGAATCCGGTTTCGGTAGCCGGACCGTGTCCAAGCTTGGTCTCAGGAAAAAGCTCGAGCACAGCCGCCGCCAGCAGATGCGCGGAGGAATGCCGGTAAACCTCAAGCGCCTCGGGATCACGGTCGGTCAGGATGCGAAGATCGGTATCTTTTTCGAGCGGGCGAGTGAGATCGATGAGATCGCCGTTGGTCTTTGCAGCCAGTGCAGCATCGGCAAGCCGCTGGCCGACGGATTTGGCAACATCGAGGGCAGTACTGCCCTTGGGTAGTTCCTTGACGCTCCCGTCAGGGAGCTTGATGTGAATGTTGTCTGCCATAGGGTTCCATTCCAGTATAAAGCAGGTAGGGACGGACGCCATCGTCCGCCCATCGGCGCGAAGCGCCGCAGACCCGCGATGGCGCTGGGGTTCGCCTCGCTCGCTGCCGGGACGGGGCGTCCGGGCCTACGTGATTTCAGCCGAGCTTGACCGTTTCTGCGTTTCGAATTTACGCTCAAACCTCACCTCTTGCTGGTTCTTACGTCTATACAGATTGGCCCACGCGCCTTATTCGAACCCAAGTGGAAGGATAAAAAATGAATCACAAGAAAGCCGTCTTGCAGTTGTTCGCAGTCGTGTTGGCCTTCTTTGCAGGAACTGCTCCTGCTCAAACGCAGACGCCCCCCCCGGGCGCTTCCAGTTTGTTGGCGGGCACGCCCGAATCGTTCATGGCATCCTGCCACAGCGATCTGGATTTGACGAAGAAGCAAGTCGCAGATATCAAGGCTACCAAGTCTCCCCGCGATGCCATGGCGACGCTGCAAGCGTTTGACACGACCATCCTGATCGCCAGCGATGCCGCCGCCCGCTCGGGGCTTGCCGAGCAGGTGCACCCGGCAAAGCCATTTCGCGATGCCGCTCAAGTCTGCGAACAGGAAGCGAGCCAATTACTAACTGACATTTCGCTCGATAAGGACATGTACAACGTCCTCGCCTCGCTGGATGGCTCGAAGCTGGATAGCGCTGGCAGTTATTTTTTGCGGACCTCGTTGCGGGATTACCACCGCTCCGGCGTCGATCGCGATGATGCCACGCGGGCGAAGATCCGGGAGCTTCAGGATGAGTTGGTGAAGATCGGTCAGGAATTCGATCAGAACATTCCCGCGGACGTTCGCACGCTGAAACTGGACCCATCGCAGTTGGACGGCCTTCCAGAAGACTTCAAGCAAGGCCACAAGCCGGACGCCTCCGGCAAAGTGACGCTCAAAACCGACAATACCGATTACATACCCTTTCGCGAATACGCGACAAATGAGGCAGCCCAGAAGGCCTTCTACGACCTCTACAATCAGCGCGCTTACCCCAAGAACATCGAGGTTCTATCACGCTTACTGCAGAAACGTTATGAACTGGCCACGGTCTTGGGCTATTCCGATTGGGCGGCTTACGTCACTGAAGACAAGATGGTCGGCACCAAGCAGAATGCAGCCGATTTCATCGAGAAGATTACGGCGGCATCGCAGGCTGGTTCCCAACGCGATTACGACCAACTGCTTGCCTACAGGCGCAAACAGGAACCGAATGCCACGAGCGTCGACATCTGGAACTACCACCATTTCCTGCACGAAGCGACCATCGAGAAATATGGATACGACTCTCAGGCAGTGCGCCCGTACTTCGAATACCGGCGCGTTCTGCAAGGGATCCTCGACCTCACCAGCCAGATGTATGGGATCACCTACAAACGTGTAACCACGGCTAAAGTCTGGCATCCGGATGTTGCCGTTTACGACGTGTTCGACGGCGACAAGCTGCTTGGCCGGATTTATTTCGACATGTTCCCGCGCGACAACAAATACAAACACTATGCCACGTTCAACCTGGCTACCGGAAAGGAAGGGTTTCGGTTGCCGGAATATGTGCTGGTGTGTAACTTTCCTCAGGCGACCGACGGTCCAGGCCTGATGGAACGCGACGACGTAATTACTTTCTTCCACGAATACGGACATCTGCTGCATGGAATCTTTCGCGGAGACACAAAGTGGGCCACAGGCGACCTGGAAAACGACTTCATCGAGGCTCCCTCCCAGATGTTCGAGGAGTGGGCGAAAGATCCTGCCGTCCTGCAGACCTTCGCCCGCAATTACAAGACGAATGAGCCGATTCCGACGGAGCTGGCCAAAAAAGCCGAGGCGGCGGATGAATTTGGTCGGGCTCTGGGTGTCCGCATGCAAATGTTTTACGCAGCCATCAGCCTCGATTACTACAACCGCAACCCGCAAGGATTGGACACAACTACCCTGCTGGCCCAACTGCAGGGACGTTACACACCCTTCAAGTACGTTCCAGATACTCACATGCAGGCCGCATTCGGTCATCTCAACGGCTACTCGGCGGTTTACTACACTTACATGTGGTCTTTGGTGATTGCCAAGGACATGTTTACCGAGTTCAAGGCGGATGGCCTGACCAATCCCGTAGTCGCAAGAAAGTATCGAGACACGGTTCTCGCGGCAAGCGGAACCAAACCAGCCGCCGTGATGGTTAGCGACTTCCTGGGCAGGCCGTATTCATTCAAAGCTTACGAAGAGTGGCTGAATGGGAATTAGGCGCGCATAGGGGCGGACGCCCTCGTCCGCCCGAGGCGCCGCAGTTCTGCAACGATCTTTAGCGAGCTTCGCTCTAACCCTGGACGCTGACGTCCGGGCCACGTGATTCTCGCGATTACCATCCTACCTTCTGTCCTTTGTTCTGTTCATCCAGCCACTTTTGCAGCGGGGCGAAGTAGTCCAGTAGCGCGGTTGCATCCATCTGGCGCTGTCCCGTCAGGGCTTCCAATGCGTCGGGCCATGGTTTGCTCTGGCCCATTTCCAGCATCTTGTTGAATTTTGCGCCAGCTTCTTTCGAGCCGTAGAAAGTGCAGCGATTCAGTGGGCCGGTGTATCCCGACGCCTGGCACAAGGCGCGATAGAACTGGAACTGCAGAATCCGCGCGAGAAAATATCGCGTGTACGGCACATTGGCCGGCACGTGATACTTGGCGCCGGGATCGAAATCCGCCTCGCTGCGCGCGACTGGGGGAGCGACGCCCTGATATTTCAAGCGAAGATCCCACCAGGCTTTGTCGTAATCGGCAGGAGTGATTTCGCCGGAGAAAACCTTCCACCGCCACTGGTCGATCATCAGGCCGAAGGGTAGAAACGCCACCTTGTCGAGCGCCTGGTTCAGCAGAATCGGAATATCGCTGTCGGCGGACGGCACTTTGCCCAAGAGACCGATCGTCTTCAGGTACTCGGGGGTTATCGCCAGTGCGATAGTGTCGCCAATGGCTTCATGAAAGCCGTCGTTGGCGCCGTTCTTGAACAGGAAAGGCTGGTTCTCGTAGGCGCGCTGGTACATGTTGTGTCCAAGTTCGTGATGAATGGTCACGAAGTCGACATCGCGAATCTGGATGCACATCTTGACTCGCAGATCGTCGAAGTTATCGATGTCCCACGCGCTGGCGTGGCAGACCACATCGCGATCACGGGGCTTGGTCAGGAGCGAACGCACCCAAAAGGTATCGGGCAACGGAGCGAAGCCCAGGGATTTGTAGAAGCCTTCGCCGTAGCCCACCATGCCCTTGGCATCAAGATTCTTGGCTTGCAGCAACGCGGTCAGATCGTAACCCCGGCTCTTCTCATCCAGACCAAGGATGGGGAAGACATTGCCCCACTCCTGCGCCCAGGGGTTGCCAAGCAAGTGCGCGGGAATTGGGCCGTCGGGAGGAACGACTTGCGGCCCGTACTTTTGCACCAGCCGGGCTCGAACATATGTATGCAAAGAAAGATAAAGCGGACGAACCTGCTGCCACAACCGCTCGACCTCGGCACTGAATTGGTCGGGAGTCATGTCGTAGCCTGCGCGCCAAAGTGCGCCCGTGTCATTGAAGCCAAGCTCCTGAGCTCCCTGATTCGAGAGCTGGACAAATCGCGCATAGCGTTGGCGCATGGGAGCACCGACTTTGTGCCATCCCACCCAAACGTCCTTCAGTTCGTTGGGATCGCGGCTGTCTCCCATGATCCGCTCGATCGCGGTGATGTCGAGGCAGTCGTCCGGCTTGCGGCAGTATTTGCCTTTTCCGTAGTCCGCATCGAGCGAAACGGCGATCTGCGTCATCTCTTTTCGCAATGCTGGATCCTTTGGAGCAGGCGCGGTCAGAGACAACCGTAGCAGCATGAATTTGCGAGCCAGTTCGGGCGGGAGTGAAAGGCCGTCAAAACGCTTGGATTGTTCGATCAACTCCGTGGTCGCGGCCGTGAGTTGATCCTGGGCATCGGCGGACAAAGCTTCTGTGTCATCCGTGATGAAGTTTTCCTGTACCCAACTGGCCCGAGCTGCCTTGACCTCAATCTCATTCAGCCGTGCCTCAGCCTGATTCATAAACTGCTCGGCGTCGGCGACGGTGGGTTTCGAAGCGGCGTGAGCTTGAATCAGGAACGAAAATGAAAATAGGAATAGCAGAACGCGAAATTTCATGCAGATCCTCCGGGTGAGCATTATGAAGGAGGAAAGGAGAAATGTCAGGTTCCACTGAATAATCTCCTCGAACACTGTTACCGTCGAAGCAAGGAATTTTCGACGGCTTCAGTGCCGCCCGGAGATCGCCCACGCTCGCGCAGGCAGCTCGATTGCTCCCTCTGAATCGGCGGTGAGCGAACTACGCAGCCGCTCTTGAATCGCGCTCCTCGTAGATTTATCGCGGGTCGCAAGATAGCTGGGAGCGGAGCCTTGTCCCGTCAGAAATGGTTGCCAGTAGTCGTCGAAACTTGTGAACCGGGTGATGACGTTGAGGGCCTGAACGCTCACTTCCTTCATGCGAGCGCCCTCGAAAAGCTTCCGCAACGCCTCGGGATTGCAGAGAGGGAAACGCCGAGCCTGATCGTATGCCAGCGCTTCGCGGTCAACGGCTGCGGCCGCATCCCAGAACTGGCGGAGGAAACGCGCCCCCTCGGCGTAGTCCCAAACGTAGACAGCGATGAGGCCATCCGAAATCGTAACCCGGCGCATTTCATCGAGCGCACGTTCGGGCTCCGGAACGTAATTCAACCCCAGCCCGCAGACCGCCACATCGAAGGTGGCTTCGTCGAAAGGGAGCGCCATAGCATCTCCGCTCTCGAAGTTGACCGCAGGGTGGGCGCGATGCTCGCGGGCAAATTCAATCTGCTGAAGAGATGCGTCTATGCCCGCAACTCGAGCGGGCGCGCAGCGTTCGACGATGGCTTCCGTGAGCACGCCGCTTCCGCAGCAAACGTCCAGCCAGCGCAAATTCGGGGGCAAACTCAACCAGTTCACGAACTCATCTGCCAGCAGGCGGCTCCAGCGTCCCATCCACTGGTCGTAGGCCGCTCCGGAAGTCCATCTGTCTATACTCACAAGATTGCGTCGGGACGAGGGCCTCGTCCGCCGGCCGATCGACAGTTCCTAGCTAGCCCGGACGGGGATGTCTGGGCCGACGTGAGCCTTGCCCCCGTAATACAGATCTTCCATTGCCTGGTGAACTTTGGCCGACAACTCTTCCATCTCGCGCAACGTGTATCCGGCAGTTGGGATAGGCTCACCCAAACGCATCTCCAGCGGGCGGCACTTCACGTGATAGGTATTCATGGGCAGCAGTTCGTAAGTTCCGACCAGCGCGATGGGCACGATATCCACTTGCGCCTTGATCGCCAGATAGAATGCTCCCGGCATGAATGGCTTGATCTCACCATCGGGAGTGCGGCCGCCTTCCGGAAAAATCACCAGCGGCAGCCCCGCCTGCAGACTCTTTACCGCCGAGCGGATATGCGCAATCGATCGTGTCGGCTTTTGCTGATCAATACAGACCTGACCCGACCGCCTCAAGTGCCACCCGACAATCGGGTATGCGAGCAATTCCTTCTTGAACAGAATCCGGAACTGGAATGGCAAATAAACGTAGAGCACCGGAATATCCAGCGCCGAGGCATGGGTCACAGCGTAAACATGCGGTTTCGATGTGTCGATCTTGTTCAGGCCTGTCACCTTCACTGGGGAAAGGATGGTCTTCATAATCAGCCACGACCAGAAGCACGCAAAGCCGTGCAGAATGCGACTCTTCTCGCCGAAAAAAGAGGCTGGAATGGAGACAATTCCGAGCACAACCGTGTACAGCCAGATGAGGGGATCGAAGATGAAATACGAGCGCAGGAGGCTAAGCCAGCCGTATTTCTTATCTGCGGGGACGGGAAAAATTTCGTCTTTCAGAGTCAGCTCGGTCACCCGATCTGAGGAGACGTTCGCAGACAGTCGCGAACCGCTCTGCTCTTCGCCTGCGGATGTGTGCACTTCCTGCATGTGAACGGCTAAACCCTTACCCCCAAGACTCGGATGGCCTCTCCTACAATGTATATCGAACCCGTTATAACTACTATGCCCCGGGGACCAGCCAGCGAACGGGCTCGATCGAGGGCGGAAGCTACGTCTGTAGCACTTTCGATGTCGGTTGCAGTGCGCGCGGCTGCTTCTCGAATCTCGTCCGGGGTCGCGGACCGCGGATTGTCGGCCCTCGTGGCAATGACCCGCGCCGCGAGCGGGAACAGGATCTCAGCGATCTCGCCAATCGCTTTGTCGCGCATTGCTCCAAATACGAACGTGAGCGGGCGGTCCTCATAGCAGGCGGACAGGGTGGACCGCAACGCCCATGCCCCTGCCGGGTTATGGGCTACGTCGAATATGTATTCGGGCGCCGTGCCCTGCGCCGGTATGACCTGGAAGCGTCCCGGCCAACGGGTTTCGCGAATACCGCGTTCGATCGCTTCTGGCGTAATCGGAAATCCGTGATGGCTGAGAACTTCCGCGGTCGCAATTGCGAGCGCGATGTTTCGCAATTGATGCCGGCCAACCAGAGGCGTCTCGACGGAAATCTGCTTCCCCATCACCTGTAGCGGATAACGTGAAGTCAGACATTCCGGCGCCGATTCGCGCGTCAGATACTGATCGCTACCCGGAGATACCGGAGGCACATAAGGCACTGCGCTCACGCCCTGCGCTCCCAATTCCAAAATCGTATTGCCAATCACGTCGTTGGCCTGCGGCTGTTGTGGCAGCGTCACGACGACTCCGCCAGGGCGGATAATGCCTGCTTTCTCGCGCGCGATCTCGGCTACGGTGTTGCCCAGGAACTTCTGATGGTCGAGCGAGATGTCTGTGATCACGCTCACTCGCGGTTCAATTACGTTGGTCGCGTCGAGCCGCCCGCCCATACCAACTTCCAACACCGCGATCTCCACTTTGTTTTGCGCGAAGTATTCAAACGCAATCGCGGTCAGCATCTCGAAGAAACTGGGATGCCAGGGCAACTCGCCGTCTTCGACTAAACGCTCCGCCGTGCGATCCACCACATCATGCAGCAAAGCGAAATCGTCGTCGCTGATTTCGCTGCCGTTGATGCGAATCCTTTCATTGATCCGCACCAGATGCGGCGACGTGTAAAGCCCGGTGCGCAAGCCCGAGGCTTGAAGAATGGAGGCCAGCGTAGCCGCCGTCGAGCCCTTGCCGTTCGTTCCGGCAATCAAGATGCCGGGAAACTTCCGTTCCGGATGATTCAAAGCTTCCAGCAACACCCGCATGTGTGCCAAGTCAAACTTGTGCGATGGGGTCTGCGTCAGCTCGTGACCGAGCGCGTACATGCGCGCAACCGCGGTTTCGTAGGACATTCGAAGCTATCAGCCGTCAGCTATCAGATTACCAGTTTGCAGGTTGCGATTCGGAGTTTGCCACGATAGAGCATTCAACCTAGAAAGATGTGGTCCGAACGGTGCTGGAGGCGGGTCCGCTGAGAGCTGATGGCTGAAAGCTGACAGCTATGCCGCCATGAATTCCAGCGCCCGCCCAATATACGGCTTCAACTGCTTGCGGGGCACTACGGCGTCGAGCATTCCATGCTCGAGCAGAAACTCACTGCGTTGAAAGCCCTGAGGCAACTTCTGCCGGATGGTTTGCTCGATCACGCGCGGCCCGGCGAATCCGATCAACGCCCCGGGTTCGGCAATATTCAAATCGCCCAGCATGGCGAAAGAGGCGGTTACGCCTCCCGTAGTCGGATCGGTCAGCACCGAGATGTAGGGTACGCGGGCTTCGTCCAACCGGGCTAACGCGGCTGAGATCTTGGCCAGTTGCATCAGGCTGATAACGCCTTCCATCATGCGCGCCCCGCCCGAAGCCGAAACGATGATGATGGGCGCCCTGCTCTCCGTCGCGTGCTCGATGGCCCTAGTAATCATTTCCCCTACCACCGCGCCCATGCTTCCACCGATGAACGAGTACTCCATGGCGCTGACAATTACCGGGCGCCCGTTCAGTTTGCCACGCGCATTGATGACGGCATCCTTGAGTCCGGTGTCAGCCTGCGCCTGCTCCAGTCGCGACGAGTAGGTCTTCAGGTCGGCGAACTTCAACGGATCGGTCGAAACCAGGTTGGCGTCGAAAACTTCGTACTGGTTGTCGTCCAAAAGCTGTGCCAGACGGGTTCGGGCGTCGATGCGGAAATGCTTGTCGCACTTCGGGCAAACATTCAGATTCTCTTCCAGGTCTTTTTTCCAGATGATCTGCCGGCAGTGCTCACACTTTACCCACAAGCCTTCGGTGCGGACTTTCTTCTCGCCGGTTGCATCCAGCTCACCGGATTCTCGTTTAAACCAGGTCATATTTTAACTAGCTTCTAGCTGCTAGCTTCTAGCTAGAAGCCAGAAGCTTCCTAATCAGTATTCGATCCCTCTCTGCGCCATCACACCCTTCTCATACGCATGCTTCACCTGGCGCATTTCCGTGACCGTGTCGGCTAGCTCGATGATTGTCGGGTGCGCATTCCTGCCGGTCAAGATAACATGAACCATCTCCGGCTTGGTCTTCAGACTTTCGGCCACCTTCGCCGGATCGAGCATGCCGTAGCTGATGGCATAATTAATCTCGTCAAGAATCACCAAATCCCAGGTGCCGGAGTGGATCGCCCGCGCGGCCTCGGCCCATGCTTCTTCCACCAATTTCACGTCTTCAGGGTCAGGCTTCTCGGTTCCGACTTTCACGAAGCCGCGACCCATCTGCTTCATGATGAACTTATCTCCAAACGCCTGCACGGCGTCGAGTTCGCCGTAATGCCACGAGCCCTTGAGGAATTGCAGCATCAGCACCCGCATCCCCTGGCCGACCGCCCGCAGCGCGGTTCCCATGGCAGCCGTGGTCTTGCCCTTCCCGGGCCCGGTGTTGACGATGATCAGACCGCGACGGATGTCCGACATACTGGGAATGATTGATTGTACCTTGCTTCGGCGGTCGCACGGGCGCGGAGGCGTGCGGCTACAACCGTTGGCCAAGTTTATTTTTGCGCTTTTCGGTGGGGCGGAACTGTTTACTTTTTCGTTAGCCGGCACCCCCTCCCCCCTGATCTCTTGGAATCATGGGATTAGGGCCACACTACCACCAAGATCTTTGAGTTATAAGGACTTAAATGCAAAATATTCCGGAATAAGGGGTTAGGAGTTTTCAAGGTTATCTTGAAGCTGACTATACAGTTATAGGATTAACTTGGACACGATATGAAACTCAAGCTGAAAGACGGGGTAAATCGAAAGGCATTTCCATTTTGGGACACAGCATGACAGAAAGCTCGGATAGCCATAGAGGCCGGGGAAATCCCCCATTGGCCTGACGCGGGCATGCAAACGAAGGCTCGTCATGGCATTAGGTTTTCACGCCACATTTTGCTGCGTGTTGTTCTTGCGCGTTGAAGGTGATGTCTTCAAAGGGAGAGTCGCGTAAACCTTCGTACCGGAATCGTCGGATTCGATCACCAAATCGCCGAGAAAATGGCGCACACGCTCGCGCATTCCTCTGATTCCGACTCCCGTGCCGCGAGACTGAATCTCAGCTAATCGTTCCGGGGACATTCCTCTTCCCTGGTCTTCAACTTTTACCTGCACGATGTCCCCTTCGCGCTCAATTCTAATCCGCGCGGTTTTGCTTCCCGAGTGACGATGGATGTTTGTCAAGCTTTCCTGAACAAGTCGGAATATGAGGAGTTCCATTTCTGAGGGAAGTCTTCCGAAGTTCTCGGGAACCTTCAAGTCGATCTGTAAACTGCTGCGCTCCGCCAGACCTTGCACGTACCAACTTAGTGCTGAGGAAAGACCGATTTCATCCAGCATCGGCGGATGCAGAAGATAGGAGGTTGTACGTATCTCTTGAGTCAGATGCTGAACCAAGCCTTCGGCATCCCGGATGCCTTTGGCAAGTTGATCAGGATTATTCTTAGCATCTTGCCCGAGCCGCGAAAGGCTCATCCCCAACGCAGCCAAAGTCTGCCCCGCACTGTCGTGCAGTTCGCGTGCTATGTGGCGCCGCTCCGCATCCTGCGACTCGAGGAGTCGCCCCGAAAGCTCGCGCAGTTCCAAGTTTCTTCTCTCAAGTTCCCGGGTACGGAACTGCACTTGAGTGTCGAGTGCATCTGCCAATATTCGATAACGCTCTTCGCTTTCACGCAACTCTCGCTCAATTCGTTTACGTTCGGTGATGTCGCGGGCAATTTTCGACGCTCCGACAATCTTTCCGCTGGCGTCCCGGACAGGCGAAATTGTGAGCGAAATATCGATGAGCGTCTGGTCCTTACGCACACGAATGGTGTCGAAGTGTTCGATTCGTTCGCCGTTCTTGATTCGCTTGATGATGACCGTTTCTTCGTCCCTACGATTGAGCGGGATGATCAACGAAATGTGCTGGCCTACTGCTTCGCTGGCGGTGTAACCAAACAACCGCTCCGCACCGGCGTTCCAACTGGTTATGATGCCGTCCAGCGTTTTGCTGACGATGGCATCTTCGGATGAGTCCACAATTGCGGCGAGCAAGCCGATAGCTTTATCTGCCTTGAGACGTAATGCTGGCAACTCATCCAAAAGCGACTCGCTGATTCTGTCTTTAGCCTGCGGGTCATTGAGGATGCAATCCGCCAGCGCTTCATGTGTCGCCAGTAGTTTGTTGACGTCATCTTCCAAGGCGATCTCAGGGTGTGTTTCAGTCCAGTAGTGCGCTGCCCGAACAAAGGCTAACAACAACAGCAAGTATTGAAGACGAGTCGGACCGAATAGCCGCGCCAGCGCGTCAAGACACAATAAATAGTCAGAAGTCTTCAAGAACACATGCGCTGCCAATACAAAGATGGGGTCTTCCATCCGCGTATTGGGCATTGGCATTTCAGCAATGGGTGCGGGACAGGCTGCGCACAACGAGAGACGAGACTGAAGTTCTTGTCCGCGTGGAAAAGGCCGTCGAAGGAGTTTAACAACTTCTTCGACACTTTGCGTGTGCACGGTCGGATCGCCAGCGGGTCGGCCAAGCCCCACCAAGAAACCAACATGACGGGCAATGCAGTAGCGGACTGCGCAAAAGCGCGACAAGTGGACGAAAAGACGCTCCTTAAAAACGGAGGGTAGAGGATTGTCGAGGTAGGCAGCTTGTGCGAATCCCCACAGTTTCTCGGTGATTTCGGAAGTCTCAGGTGCAAGACGGAAGAAATTGGGAAGAACTCCGAATCGCTCCTCTACTTGCTTCTCCAGTTCCGACATGGCACCGTCCCGGCCCGATTATATGCCTATTTTGGCTGAATGGCGGTATCCCGGCGGCTCTCCAAGAGAAGCGGTTTTGTTCGCATCCCGCGTCAGCCCAAGGGGTGCAGGAATTCTCAGGGTCTATAGCTATACCCATTACAGAAAGCGCACACGCGAGGCCGTGCCCACGCTGGCAGCTAGGCTCGAGGCTTTCCTAGGGCATGTTGACGACTTGGCGGAATTCAACCTTCCCGTCGCCGGAAGAAGGAGGTTCTTCTCCGAGCAACTTGGCGGTAAGGCGTAGCGCTTCTATTTCCTGTTTGACTCGCTGGATTTCCTGCTCTTTCATCCGAAGTACGTCGAAAGGGTTCTTCATGGGGGAGGGCTCCTTAAACAATCAACATCTGCGAACAACGTGGCATCAAACTCTAAACTGCCTCCTGAGAATGAGAAACATCACGAAGGTACCTGCCTGACTTCGCGAGCGGTTTTTCAGTGTCGTTTTCAGTGTCCCAGGTGGTAAGGGTGTCCTTTCAAAATAGTGAACGCGCGGTAAAGTTGTTCCAGCAATACCACTCGCGCCAGTTCGTGGGCAACTGTCATTTTTCCTAGAGAGAGTAACAAGTTCGCTTCCTGCCGTACCTCCTCGGTGAATCCGTTCGCCGGACCCACCGCGAATAACAGGGGAAAAGGATTGCGATCTTGATGATTCCTGAGAAACTCGGCGAACTCCTCCGAGGAAAGCTGCTTCCCACGACTGTCGAGCAGTACCAGCGTATGTCGAGTGGGCCGTGCCTGGCGGCCGCCGAGCTTGAGCAGGGCCGACTCATCTTTGAGCGTCGTGCCCTGGACATCGACGTAGCGAGACAAGCGCTTCAAGTATTCGTCGGTCAACGACTGGATGGCTGACTCTTTCGTTTTGCCAATCCAAGCAACTGTCAGCTTCACTTTGGGATTTAAGCATAAAGGGCGCAAAAACCACTAGGCCACGGATTCGCGCGGATCAGTTTTTTTCTTTAACGAACCGTGTAGATCTGTGAGAATCCGTGGCTGGTTTTTCTTATGCCCGTTTTCGTGCCGCCGTTCGCCTTGTCTTTCCCAGTTCCGACGGCTCCAATCGCTTGGCGGACTTCCACAGGCGCTCCAAATCGTAGAACTTGCGCGCCTTCTCCGAGAACACGTGCACCACGAAGTTGACGTAGTCGAGCAAAACCCATTCGGCTTGCTTGTAACCCTCGATGTGTGTCGGACGCTGCCCTGCCTTCTCCAGCCGTTCCTCGACTTCGTCCGAGATCGCCTGGACCTGTCGAGGGTTGGTCCCGCTGCATACTACGAAATAGTCAGTAAAGGCTCCCGATCCCTGTTCCAGTTCTAAAATCGTAATCTCTTCCGCCTGTTTTTCCTGGCAGGCGGTAATGGCTTCGGATACCTGTCGCTTCAAATCATTTTTTTTCATGCGATCGTTTTCGGTCGTTGGTCGGTCGTCGTTGGTCTCGCGGTTTCTTCATTCTAACTGACGACGTTACTTTACGTTGGATCGCCGTTTTCTGGATTTTGCCGCACGAAGGAAGGTCGCCAACCACCAACGACGAACGACCAACGGCTACCGGCTACCGGCTCCGATACAATCCCTGCTTCTTGATGTACTCGGCTACCGCAGGATCGACGAATTTCGTCAGAGGCTTCTTGGCTGCTACCGCGTCCCGAATCGCCGTTGACGAGACGTTTTGATGCAAGCCTTCCAGCAGATGAACCGTCGCACCCGCCAGGACGAGGTCGCCTTTTGCTGGTTGCCTGGCAAATGGCTTGGTCACCGACGATTTCGGACGTAGAGCTTCCGGCAACGCATTGGCGACATCCGCCAGGGAATATCCCGGACGGCTCGCCACAATGAATTCACATTCGCGGAAAAGTGCCGCCGCCTCGTGCCAGGTTGCAATATCCTTGAACGCATCGATCCCGATCAGGAAGAAAAGGTGGTCGCTCTTCTTGAGTGTCTGTTTCAATCGTCGAACCGTATCGATAGTGTAGTTCGCGCCCGGAGTGGCGTGTTCAGCCTGCCGCTTCTTGCTGTTGAGCGCAGCCGCAGGTGCCTCTTCCGGCGACTCCAGCAAGGATGGCACGAATGCCTTCTCATTCATCGTGGCCAACGCCACCATGGCGTAGCGATGAAAATAAGAGGCCAGAGGATGGCGTTGTTTGTGAGGTGGAATGTTGGCTGGGGCGAAGTAGATGCATCCCAGTTTGAAGTGTTCTTCCGCCCCCCGCGCCAACGCCAAGTGTCCGTGATGAATGGGATCAAAGGTCCCGCCAAGCAGTCCGATGTTCATAGGTGTCCAACAGCCAGACGCTGTGTTGTCGTCCTCCCCGGTGTATCTCTTGATTCACGAAATCCGGAATTTTGGGTACCGAAGTGATTCACAGGCCAAACTCGTTGTACATTCAGTTAACCGTTGTGGCAGTGGTTGTACTCATGGTCAGCGCCCGCCCGTCAGCAACCACCTGAACTCCCGTAACTCGCGGAGTTCCCGTTTTGGAACTAAAGTTGGTTAGGTATGCGACTGAAGCTCCCCCTTCTTCGCGCACGCTACATTCCCCCGGCTCGGGCGCCTATCCTCCGATACGGCGTCGCTGTCCTCAGCATTACCCTCGCCCTGATCCCGGCATTGATGCTGGCGGACGTCGTCGAAAGCCGCCTGGTCGTGTTTGCCGTCGCCATCATGGTCAGCGCCTGGTATGGCGGATGGAAGCCGGGCCTGGTCGCGACCTCTTTTGCCCTCACCGTCAGCGCCTACTTCTCTTTAGCCGGAGAACACTCCCCCGCCGAATATCGCCAGGCAATCATACATCTGACGCTATTTGTGTTTGTGGCGCTGCTGATTTGTTCGTTTAACGCCGCGCTGCGTTCGGCGCAGGAGGGTTTGCGGCGTTCGGAAATCAATTTCCGCTCGCTCGTGACCAATGCTCCCTACGGCATTTGCCGCTGTGATTCGGACGGCATTCTGCTGAGCGCCAACCCGGCGCTGGTGAGCATGCTGAGCTACGCTTCGCCCTCCGAGTTGGTGGACGGCAACTTGGCGAACCTGTATGCCGATACCCAACAATGGTTTGTGGTCGCCGACCATTTTCGCTCCTCGCATCGCTTCAACGGGTTGATTGCCGATTGGGTCCGTAAGGACGGCATTCCCATCACCGTGCGCCTTTCCGGTCGCACCATTCGCGACGAACACAACTCAACCTTCTTCGAACTGTTCGCGGAGGACGTAACCGAGCACCGAGCCTTGGAGCAACAACTCCGCCAGGCCCAGAAGATGGAGGCGGTCGGCCGCCTGGCCGGTGGCATTGCGCACGACTTCAACAACCTGCTGATGGTAATCTCGGGATACTGCGAGTTCCTGCTGGAGCGAATCGGTTCCGACCCCGCTGTCCGTGGCCCCGCTCAGGAAATCGCCAACGCTGCCAACCGCGCCACCGCCCTTACTCGCCAGCTCCTTGCCTTTAGCCGCAAGCAAATGCTAACCCCCAAGGTCCTGGACCTGAATGCCGTGGTCACAGAAAACTTCAAAATGTTGACTCGGTTAATCGGGGAAGACATCGAGCTGGTCATGGTCCCTGGGAGCGACCTGGGCCCGACCAAGGCTGATCCCGGCCAGATTGAGCAAGTCATCATGAACCTCGCGGTCAATGCCCGGGACGCAATGCCTCGCGGCGGCAAGCTCACGATTGAAACCGCGAATGTTTCGCTGGACGAAAGTTATGCTCGTCTTCACCCTCCCGCGGAACCGGGCGAGTACATAATGCTCGCCATGAGCGACACCGGTGTAGGAATGGATTCCGAAACCCAGAGCCGCATTTTCGAGCCGTTCTTCAGCACAAAAGGAGCAAAGGGTACCGGCCTCGGACTTTCCATGGTCTACGGCATCGTTAAGCAAAGTGGAGGCTACATCTGGGCCTATAGCGAGCCGGGCAAGGGAACATCCTTCAAAGTCTACTTGCCTCGGGTAACGGAGACTGGCGAAGCGGCTGTGTTACAACCTGCGACCGCGGCCAAAGCGGTTCAGCAAGGACGCGAAACTGTCTTGCTGGTCGAAGACGAAGTCACGGTCCTGCGTCTCGCTCGCGAATACCTCGAGCGCCAGGGATACACGGTGATCGACGCCGGCGATCCCGCGACCGCGATCCTGATTTCGAACGCTCACTCCGGCCCCATTCACCTGCTGCTGACCGACGTGGTCATGCCGGGAATGACTGGGCGCGAACTGGCCAACCACCTCTGTCCGCGTCGGCCCGAAATGCGGGTGCTTTATATGTCGGGCTATACCGAGAACGCGATTGGCCAAAACGGCACGCTGGACGCCGGTATCACCCTGCTCCAGAAGCCCTTCACTCTCCTCACGCTCAAAGCAAAAGTGCGTGAGGTGCTCGACGCCCCACTCCCCAAGGAGATTTCCATGTCCGCTCGTTTAGCCATGCAAGCAGAAGCTGGTGTTGCCAACGGGAAGTTGTCGCCGTTCCGTGCGCAACGCTTCAAACTGCAGTTGCCGCTGAAGTACAGGCCAATCGGAGAAGAAGCCTGGCGCGCCGGCACCACTGAAAACATCAGTCGCTCGGGCCTGCTGTTTAGGGCGGAGGAATTAATCCCAGCCAATGTTCAACTAGAGATCAATCTCGTGTTGCCCGCAGAAATCGCAGGGCTGTCAGCAGCAGAGGTTATCGTCCGGGGCGAGGTGGTCCGCACTGTGCAAGCAGAGACTCCCTCAATGAACCCAGCTCTGGCGGCCAAGATTCTGCAATACCACTTCCAGCACGGCTCCCACATGGCGGAAGCGTAGGGCGGAGCCGCCATTCACCACCTTGGTGAATGGCCCGCAGCTACTCAGTGCTTCTCCGCGCTCTCTGCGGGACCTCGGAGCTCTCTGAGTTCAAAGGCTCTTCCGGAAGCCGGTCGCCCGAAGCCTGGAGCCTGATCTCTTCCACCTTATCCGCCATCGCATACTTCAATTCTTCAATGCCTTTCCCAGTCACCGCTGAGATCGGGAACAGCTCCAGTCCCTGCTTTTTGCAATAACGCTTCAACTTCGCCAGCTTCTCTTTGTTCGCGACATCGATCTTCGAAGCCACCATAATCACTGGTTTCTGGTCGAGGCCCGCGCCAAAGCTTTTTAGCTCGCCTTCGATCACTTCGATGTCCCTGACGGGGTCGGGACGGCCGCTCGCGTCCGACACATCCACCATGTGCACCAGCAACCGCGTGCGCTCGATGTGCCGCAAGAACTGTATGCCCAAGCCTGACCCTAAATGAGCCCCTTCAATCAGCCCAGGAATATCCGCCACGACAAAGCTGCGCTCTTCCTTCGCTTCGCCGACCGCAACTACGCCGAGATTAGGTTGCAGAGTCGTAAAAGGATAATCAGCAATCTTCGGCCGAGCCGCCGATATTCGCGAAATCAGTGTGGACTTGCCAACGTTCGGAAAACCGACCAACCCGACATCGGCCAGCAACTTGAGTTCCAGCCGAAAGACGCGCTCTTCGCCGGGCCGACCCTCTTCGTGCTCACGCGGAGCCTGATGCGTGGAGGTAGCAAAGCGCGCATTCCCGCGCCCGCCGCGCCCGCCGTGAGCAATTACCACGCGTTCATCCGGGCGGGAAAAATCGTGGACCTTCTCGCCCGTTTCCGCGTCATACACAATCGTGCCCACCGGCACTTTCAGCAAAACGTCCGCGCCTTCGCGTCCCTTGCAGTTCGAACCTTCGCCATGACGTCCGCGCTCCGCCTTGTACTCCGGGTTGAAACGGAAGTGAACCAGAGTGTTGTGGCGCTCGCTGGATTCCATAATGACGTCGCCGCCATCCCCGCCGTCGCCCCCGGATGGCCCACCCCGCGGAACATACTTCTCCCGCCGGAAAGCCAGACAGCCATTCCCGCCATCCCCAGCCTTCACCCGAATTGTGGCTTCATCGATAAACATGGGAACCTACGTTTTCCTTTGTGTACCTTCGTGTCCTCTGTGGTTGATGAACTTCAAATGCTTGAACCACAAAGAACACAAAGGTACACAAAGGAAAGAGAGCTACTGCAACAAAAAAGCCTCGGCCCAAAGGCGAGGCTGTGTGCCGCGGGCACCCTAGCCCGCGTGGCAATGTCAAAACTTACTCCGCAGCGACGGGTTCGATCATCACGTACTTGCCCAACTGGCCCCGATCCTTGAACACAATCTTGCCCGTGATCTTGGCAAATAAGGTATCGTCCTTGCCGCGTCCAACATTGAGGCCGGGCTTCACCCGCGTCCCCCGTTGCCGCACAATAATCGTACCGCCAGGAACCAGTTGTCCGCCAAAAGCCTTGAAGCCTAATCGTTGCGCATTCGAATCGCGCCCGTTTCGAGATGTGCCTTGCCCTTTTTTATGTGCCATAACTTGATTTCCTTTGTTTCGTCCCGCGCGACCTCGTTGTCATCCCGAGCAACCTCGTTGTCATCCCGAGCGAAGCGAGGGATCCGCAGTTGCTTTAGACGCGTTATTTCTTTTTCTTCGGCGCAGCTTTCTTAGCCGCCGACTTCTTCGCCACAGCCTTCTTCTTCGCCGGAGCCTTATGAGCCTTCGCCTCGGCTTTAACCTCACTTGCCTCTGCCGGAGCCAACTTCTTCGGCTTGGCCACTTTCTTGGGAAGATCCGGAGCGGAGAACTTCTGTCCATCAAACGCGATCTCCGTAATCCGCACCGCCGTATATCCCTGACGATGCCCGCGCAGCTTCTTGTACTGCTTCTTGCGCTTGTAATGGAAGACCAGAATCTTCTTCTCGCGGCCCTGTTCGACCACGTCGCCGCTCACCAGCGCTCCCGACTGCGGCTTGCCAATCTGGCCATCACTGGCCGAAACCGCCAGCACATCGCTGAACTCGACGTGACCGTCAGTACCGGTGCCGCGGCTCTCCGTACCCACGCTCTCCACGCGGATCACATCGCCGGGCGCAACCCGGTACTGCTTCCCACCTGTGCGGATGACCGCGTACATGCTTATCTCTCCTAAGCTCCGGCGCGTCCGCTATCAGCGCGAGGGGAAAACGTATAGTCCATCCCGTCGCACACCGGCGCGATCTGCGGAACCTGATGATTTCTATGCTTGCTGCTCTCCGCGTCGGCGCTCTCGGCAACCACAGCGGACGGCCCCAGAACGGAACCGCAAGTACAGGCAAACTCAACTATTCTAACGTGTGTTACGGAAAAGCGTCAAACCGCCTTGCGAGTTTGGTGGCTCAAATTTCGATGATTCGAGTAGCTAGGTCCACAATTTGATGTCCACCATGTCTTCCTCCTCCGCTGGCGGAATCGGGGAAGACGGGGATGATACGCAAGACGACTCGTTACAGGAAGGTTTCTACTAATGCCACAAAGTTTGGAGCGACGAGTTTGAGAGTGGAAAGTATTTCTCCTCTTTGTCGCCGGATATTAACGGCTTGAGCGTTCAGCTTTTCGAGTATCTGATATGGATTCAAATGAAATTGATGGATCAGAAAGTCATCAGGCGAATGGCAGAGGATGTCGAATTGGGCAAGATAACTGTCGGGAAAATCATTGATGTTGCTTGTCACGATTACATGCGCGTGCCCCGTGATAGCTGCAGCTAAAACGTGCTTATCATTTGGATCAGGGACACCATCTAGTGGATCGGATAAACAAGACGGGACGGGTATCGAAGCTTCCGGGAACGCTTCGGACATCTGGGTAATGCGGTGATCGCGTTGTTGTCTAGATAATCCGATTCTACTTTCCAGCGTGTCACCGACCTCCTGAAGTATTCGATTACTCCAGATAGGTCGGTACATCGCTGGATCCTTTGCGAGGCGCAATAGCGTATCGCAGAGGCACATTGGTACGAGCACGCACGCGTCTAAAAGAGCTGTGTACTCATTGTCCTGGTTTACAATCATCTGGCACTTTGTCGTAGGTCCCCTGTTCCGCTTCTATGCGCGCCAAATCGTCTAACGTTTTGCTACGCACAGCATCGCGTTTGGCCTTGTAAGCTAGCACATCGCGGGCATACAAACGCCGATGAGTACCTACCATGTGACACTGAATTTCTTTCTTTTCCAGCAACCCAATCAAGAACTGACGGGACATGCCGAGTAACTTGCTGGCCTCAACAGTGGTTAGCGACGCATTGCTTTGTAGTATGGTTACCGAGTGCCCCGCCTTCAGGTCGGCAAGCAGTGTACAAAGGAACGAGTACAACGTGCTGGGCAGAATTTGTGTTTTCCCGTCTGGACCGACAAGCTTCGCATCTGCTGTACGAAGCTTCTCGTAAATGTCCTGTATTTCACGCTGATCCTTTCCTGAGATTGGAACAGCAGCAGAACCAACATTCTTTTCCTCCGTGGTATTCATATTTTCGCTCCTCTGGGTCACCCGTGTAGACCCTTCCCAGATTCGGTCCTATAACAGGACCGTCCATAGCCCCCATCGCGTTATCTACTACCCATATGCTATATTCGCTATAACTGATGTAAATGTAATCGCAATGTGGTATAAGTTCAAGCAGAGATTTGTAAAGATTTGGTCACCGAAGTATTGGGGTTATCACTTGATAAACCCTAGATGTTGGGTTTTCTACGAAGGCAGGCCCTAATGCTGCGGTTTTTGTTTGATTTGAGGGTTTGATTCTGAGTTAATAGACCCAGTTCCTCACGTCTAGCGAGGCGTGAGATTGCCCCCATCCGGCCGAGGTGTTTGCACCACCAAGCCGGATGGGAACGTTGCCAACCTTAACCAATGGGCTTTTAGGCCCATCTTCGGAGGTCAAAGTGGCAAAGCCACGTAACGCCAAGCCTACAAACGGGGCTGTATTCAGCCCGAAAATCACACTCAAGAACGGCCGCGTGATCTACGCTGCCGACTACGGACTGAAAGCCTTCTGCTTCCATCCGCGTTTGCCTAAGAAGCGCTAATCCCATGCCGGGTACTCGAGTGCCCGGCATGTTTTTGCTCGTGGAGGCGTGGCAGAGTGGTTTAATGCGGGCGATTTATAATCGCCTGATCGGGTCTCACCTTAGCCGGAAACACCCAATCCGTAGGTCCGAATCCTACCGCCTCCGCCGTACCCCTCTCACGGATCAAGTCCAAGAGTCTATCCGCTGTCCAGCGGAATCTCAAGCCCACGAAAGACCCCTGGCCGTCAAGACCACTCTGTTTACTTTGCTGATACTCCTACGATACCAGACCTCGGAGTTATCCTTGTTCGCCCTAGGATAATACGAATCATTATAATAATAATAATTATTTTTGCACAGTGTTTATGCCAACGGCACCCCCAAAATGGCAAAACCATCCACAACCGTAAAGGAGAAAAGAGGAGTCGCGTGGTACATCCCTACGCCTCTGCGACACTGGTTGAACAGCCATGCGGAATACTTATCGGCGATTGGAAAAGAAACTTCGACAGATGCAATGGTCGTTGAGTGGCTAAAGGAAAGACTGAAGATTGAAGAGAGAAAGCGTGATCCCCGTGCGCTGGAGCGTGCGACGGAGACGCATGATGGGGGAGTGCCAGACTCGGATCATGAAAACAGACAAGGGAGAGTTCGACGAAGTCCTCCGTCCGATGCTGCAAAAGCCTCCGCAGAAAACCGCAAAGATACACGCTAAGAAGAAACCGAAGGCGGCTGGCCCACCTTAACGACCGATTCTAATCTCCAGGGTGCCCCTCGATAAGAGCCGGGAGCATGCGCCATGACGCCACCGTCTATCCCGCGTCTTCAACCGTGAGCTTCAGTCCAACGGCCTTAGTCACGGCAACCAGCGTAGAGAGCCGAGGGTTTCCCCGTCGCGACAAAGCGCGATACAAACTCTCGCGTTCAATTCCCGCAGCTTTGGCCACCTTGGCGAGGCCGCCGCGGGCCTCCGCAATACGACGCAAGGCGATCAGGAGCACGCCGGGTTCCCCCTCCTCCTCCAACGCTGCTCTGAGATACTCGGCCGCGAACTCTGGATTGTCGCGCAGTTCACGAATCGTAGCCTCATCGTGAGATACGCTCGCCTTGCGTTTCATTGGCTTCGTTCCTTGTAGTCGTTCAAATATTCCAACGCGCGTCTGATGTCGAACGATTGTTTGCGCTTGTCTCCTCCGCAAAGTAACAACACGCGAGCCTCAGCCACCGGCGCGTAATAAATGCGATAGCCCGGTCCCCAGTCGATCCGTAACTCATGCAACCCACCCCGCAACGATTTGCAGTCACCAAAGTTTCCAGCCGCGAGCCGGTCGATGCGGGCCACGATCTTGGCCCTGGTTCGAACGTCTTTCAGCCTCGCCAGCCACTCTCCGACGACATCGGTGCCGTTGGCTGTAACATAACGGCAGATTTCTATGGGCAGGATCATTGTAACTTATAAGTTACAGACGCGCAAGGACCCAAAATTGTGTATCCCTGGGACACGATCCGCAGATTAGTCCCGACGGGCCGCTTGTCAAGGTTATCCGTCACAGCCCGCAGGGGACGAAATTCACGTGGTTTTTCCTTGCTCCCGCCCGGCAACACAGATACGATAGGAAGAGCGCGGTTAGCTATTTGAGAATGGCTGCAAGACGCTCGCTCTTTGACAACCCGGACCGCTGGCCCTCGGAACCAGCTTCCGTTCCCAAAACGGGAGCGCAACCGCCTGCTTTGAAACGTCTAAGCCCTTATTCCGGAATATTTTACGCATAAGTCCTTATTCCTCAAAGATTTTGGTGGTAGTGTCGCCCTAACTCCATGATTCCAAAAGATCAGGGGGGAGGGGGTATACGCATGATTACTCAAAAGTAAATACCCGCGAGTGACGCTCATCGGCGCCAACTTTCCGGTCGCCGCGCGAGTCGCCTGAGAGGTCCGCGCACGCGCTACAATCAATCTGTGCCACCACGCATCGCCATCCCGGTTCCACATTCCACCGACCCTGAGTATGCCGAGCGCTCCCTGCCGCAATACGAACGGGCCGTCGAAATGGCCGGAGGAGAGCCGGTTCGCATCCCGCTGGATCAGCCGCCCGCGGAAGTAATGAAGCTGATCGAGCGCTGCGACGCGGTATTGCTGCCGGGAAGCAAAGCCGACGTCGATCCCGCGAAGTACGATGCGCTGCGCGATCCGCAGACCGCCGCCGCTGACGCCGGTCGCGACACGGTCGACGAGTTGCTGCTGCAGGACGCCTACAACATGCGCAAGCCGGTCCTGGGCATCTGCTACGGCCTCCAGATTCTGAACGTATACCGCAGCGGCACTCTGATCCAACACATCGAGTCTCCCGTGAATCACGCCGCGGGACGAAAAGTCGCCATAGCGCACAGCGTAGAAGTAACACCGGAATCGAAGCTGCAGAGGATCCTGCAGGCGAATATGGAAGCGTCCGGCGAGCGAGCTGCGGAGCGGCGCCAGAATGCAGCCCACGGCGTAAGCCGTGGGTGGAAAGCCGAAAATGATCGAGCTCCGGAGGTGCGAAAGAAGTGTGGTGACAGTGCCGCCGAAGGAACGCCACTCGTTGTGCCGGTGAATTCCAGCCATCACCAGGCCGCGGACGTTGTCGGCGACGGATTGCGCGCAGTCGCCCGCTCTCCGCAAGACGGGGTCATCGAAGCGCTCGAGGGCACGTCCCCGGATCACTTCGTTCTGGCGGTGCAGTGGCATCCCGAGCGATCCGTCGACGAAGACGAACCTTCGCGCGCAATCTTCCGAGCCCTCGTCGACGCCGCCCGAGTCCGGCACGAAAAACTGAAAGGAGAATTCGAGTCCGTCTAAAGAAAAAACTGCCACGGATTACACGGGTTCACACGGAACAATCCGAGAAAAATGAACCTGAATTATCCGTGAGAATCGGTGCAAATCCGTGGCTAGTTTTTCTTCTCCAACAGCACGACAACGTTCGCGATTGCCGCGTTGTCAGTGCTCAGGCCTTCAGGCGTCTTGGCCTTGAGGCCAACACAATCGGCGGGAATGCCCAACAATTCCGCTACATGCTCGCGGATAGCAGCGGTATGCGGACCAATCTTGGGCGCGGCAAGAACAAGCGTCGAGTCTACATTGACTACCGCATAACCGGCAGCCCGAACCCGCGTCAAAGCCTCACGCAAAAAAACGGCGGAGTCCGCGCCCTTCCACTTCGGATCGGACGGGGGAAACAGCGTGCCAATATCGGGTGCGGCGATGGCCCCGAGCAAAGCGTCGGTAACCGCGTGCAAAAGCACGTCGCCATCGGAGTGGCCACCGAGCCCTTTCGGATGAGCCAGAGTGACTCCCCCGATCTTGAGAGCAACACCAGTTTTGAATTCGTGAGAATCCCATCCGAATCCGATTCTCATAGCTGGTTGTTTTTTCTTAGTCTTCAAATCTAAATTCGCGCCTCATGAACCTGCCTTCAAATAAAACTCCGCCAACTCCATGTCTGCCGGCGCAGTGATTTTTATATTTCTCGCCGACCCCATAACCACCGCGACTGCATGTCCCGAGCGTTCGACCAGCGAAGCTTCGTCCGTCCCCACGAATCCGTCGGCTGCTGCCTCGTCGAACGCTTTCTTGAGCACATCGTAGCGAAAGCCTTGTGGAGTCTGCGCCATGACTACACGCTCCCGCGGAAGCGTGGCCGTGATCAAAGCTCCATCGGATGTGCGCTCGACTTGCTTCACTGTGTCGACCGCTGGCACGCCAGCAATGGCCGCGCCGAATTTCTGCGCCGCCCGAATCACATCATGAATGATTTCCTCAGTAACGAACGGACGTACGGCATCGTGGACCAGCACAATGTCGTCGTTCGTCGCGGAAACGGAACTCATCGCGTTCGCGACGGAGTGCTGGCGGTGCTCTCCACCTTCCACCAAATGAACCTTCTTCTGCAGAATGTCTTTGGCATCTTTTTCCAGGCGGGCGCGGAATCCTTCGATCTCATTGGCACGCAACGCAACGTAGATCTCCGACACCTCCGGACTCGCTACGAACTTGCGCAAAGTGTGAATGAGAATGGGCACACCGCCAAGTTCAGTGAACTGCTTGGTCGCCCCGGGCTTTTTGCCCTTGGCGCTCGGAGCCGAGGCCATGCGCGTCCCCAAGCCCGCTGCCGGAATGATTGCAATCACCTTCATAGCGGGCTGCAAGTATACGAGGGTGAGTGCGCGAGTTCAAATCGGCTTCAAAGCCTGATGAGATACAGGATTTACCCTAGGCGCATTTTGCTCGCGTCGGGAACCCTCTTTCCCACCGCCACCGTGAAGCATCGGGTCAGTATCGTCTGCTTCGTCCCAAGTTAAGTACGCTCAATCACTTGCATTGAGCGAAACCAGAACGAACCTGGCAATCAACTTGCACATCCAAAGAGTGGTTGCGTGAAAAGGGAGGAATCGTGAACAGAACTCGTTCCTGGTTTGGGCTCGTGACATGCTGTGCCACTCCGGCCTTGGTAGTGGCTTTGTCGTGCGCTCTCCTTTTTGTTAGCGCTGCCGTGGCATTCGCAGCTGCCGATGGTGGAAAGGTGGTCGAGCTTGCAACTCAGGCAACGGACAATCCCGGGACGAGAGCATTTGCTGGCCTGATTACTGACGATCACTGCGGCGCGAGGCATGAGATGGAGTCGGGCATGAATCCAGCGGAGTGCACAAAGATGTGCGTGCGGAACGGTTCAAGGTACGTGCTGGTCAAGGGCAGCAAGACATACGCTTTGGCGGGAGACGAAAGTAAACTCGAGGGGCTGGCTGGTCAGCGAGCGACCATCGTTGGCGCTCTTACGGGACACACCATCAAAATAGTTTCGACAACTTCAGCACAGTAATTGGAAGAATCGGCGGAACTAACCTGCAATCAGTAGGTCGCTTAGGATCAATTGCCTAATCCCCAGGCCGTTCCACAATGACTGGCGCGGCTTTCTTGGGGTCTCCGTTCGGGATCGCCGTTGATGTCGTCACCACGACGGCCGGGCGGGGCTCGGTGCGGGCCATGGTTCGTTCATCCCATTTGCCGAAGATCATCTTTCCTGCCGTGGTCTGCAATACGGAGGTAACGGAAATGTCGATGGTCTTGCCAATCATTTTGCGGGCATTGTCTACGACCACCATCGTGCCATCGTCCAGGTAAGCGACTCCCTGATTGTATTCCTTGCCTTCTTTCAGGATGAACACTTTCATGGTCTCGCCCGGCAGCACGATCGGCTTCAGGGAGTTTGCCAGCTCATTGATATTCAGCACCGCCACACCTTGCAGTTGCGCCACCTTATTAAGATTGAAATCGTTGGTGATGATTTTGCCTTCGTAAAGCTTGGCCAGCTCAATCAGCTTCAGATCGACTTCGCGGACCGCGGGAAAGTCGTCCTCAACAATTTGAATTTGCACGGATGCCATCTTTTGCAGACGCTGGAGGATGTCAAGGCCACGGCGTCCGCGATTACGTTTCAGAGAATCCGCTGAATCGGCTACCAGCTGCAGTTCGCGCAGCACAAATTGTGGAGTCACGATGATTCCATCGAGGAAGCCGGTCTCGGCGATATCGGCAATACGGCCATCAATAATGACGCTGGTATCCAGAATTTTGTAACTCTTCCTGGATTGCTTCTCGCCCCCGAAAATCCCGCCCAGCGCTGCCAGATTGAGCAGATCGCCTTTATTGGCGCCGACAATCAGGCCGACGTAGGCCATCACAAACATAACCAGAATTTGCAGGAAGCTCTGGGTGTGCCCCGGAGGAATACTGTTGCGAATCACCAGGGCGAACAGATAGGCACCGAAAATTCCTAACACGCTGCCGATCGCAGCTCCGATCAGACGTTTCAGACTGACCAGACGAAGCCGCCACTCGAAGGTGACGATGGCAATGCCGAGGAGCGCTCCGACCCCGGCATCCATGTTGGCAGGCAGGTCAAACGGCTGAAGCTTGTAACAAGTAAGAGCAACAAAAATAACAAATAGTAGACGAACCGCTATTAAGTCCACGGATGGACCTCCTCGGAACCCACGTGCCTAACCTTCAAGTGGAGTTCCGCACCGGCCGCCCAACCGCCGAATGTATTGCGGCCAGTGATCTTATATGCGGAGCCTATGAATGAAACGGCTATGAAACTGCGCTCCGCTCTTTTTCCTCAAACCTGTCCAGAAATCAGACAGAGGCAATCCTACAAATATTCCAGTGGAAGTATATACCTGATGGGAAGCGCGCGAGATTACGCAGGTCACCGCCCGAGGTGATAAGCAAACTGATCGGAACGGTCGAGGCGGGCTGCTGGTAGACTTTCGGGATATGAAAGCTATTGTCATCAGTCGGTTAGGTGGGCCGGAAGTGCTGGAAGTCCGAGATGTCCCGGATCCCGCGCCCAGTCCAGAACACGAATTCGTCCGGGTGCAGGCTGGCGGTTTGAACTTCGCCGACTTCATGACCGCGCAAGGCGGATATCCGGGAACGCCGAAACCTCCCTTGATTGCCGGCCGCGAATTTTGTGGCACAAGGGAGGGCGATGGGCGACTGGTGATGGGCTACACGCAGTGGGCGGCGTTTGCTGAGCGCGTCGCGGCCCGGGCCGAGTTGTTGTGGCCGGTCCCGGCGAACTGGACCGCAGAGGAGGGAGCGGCTTTCCCGGTGAACTACTTCACGGCGTACTTTGCCTACTGGAAGGCGGGACTCATCAACCGGGCGCAACCAGACACTGGCGCCGTTCCCCGAGTTCTGATTCACGCCGTCGCAGGCGGCGTGGGAACGGCGGCGGTGCAGATCGGAAAGCTGCTCGGAGTAGAAATGTATGGGACATCTTCTTCGGATGAGAAGCTTGCGCGAATGAAGGGACTTGGCTTGCAGCACGGCATCAACTACAAACAGCACGACTACGAAGAAGTGATCAAAGGTCTGACTCGCGGCGACGGTGTAGACGCAGTGTTTGAAATGTTGGGCGGCGAACACACCACCAAAAGTGTGCGATGCCTTGGAGACTTCGGCCGCGTGATCGTATATGGAACCGCAACCGGTCAAAAATCGAACCTGGATCCGCGGCTGCTTTATGCGAAGGGCGCAAGCGTGCACGGACTCTGGTTGACATATCTATCAGCTAAGCGGGAGCTGATGAATAAAGCCTGGCAGCAACTCTCAGAGTGGACGTCGCAAGGCCACCTTCACCCCGTGATCGGGCACGTGTTGCCGATGGAGCGGGCAACCGAGGCATACCGATTACTGGGCGAGGGAAAAAACTTCGGGAAAGTGATTCTCGAGATCACGTAGGTTCACACCGCCGAACACGGATCCGCTGTTCGCTCCCGAACGCGACGAATCCATTAGCGGACACCTCAGGTCATCGCAGTGTGTACTTCTCACTTGTAATCAGCACATTCTTGTTGAGTCTGTTGGAAAGCCGCGTGCAACGGTCACTTCAGATGTCGAGCTTTGTGAAATTTTGTGAACTTTCGTAACAAAATGCGCGTAGTGATAGACAACAAATGTTGTGCAAGTCACGACCCGGCTCAATTGCTAACGACGCTGCTGATGAAGCGTCCAAGTGAATAGTTGCGGTTCGCAGCGCAAGGGAACTAACGGGCATCTAATGACGTATTAGACACAGTGAGGATGGAAGTCGGACGACCAACCAGCCGAGCCGACTTTCAAGAAACAATTTCAGGGGTTAAGGGACTGGTTCACTCTCGGTTTGGCGGCCCAGGTGAACGCAATCCCTGCAGCAGAGAGCCCGCGGTCTTGCGGCCACGCGCTTTCTTCTTAACCCCGCGGCAGCATTGTAAGTCTTTCGCGGCAAAACGCAAGTTTTTCGTGCAAGACGAGTCCAGGCCGCCCACAAACGATTCCCGACGTTTATCGGGAAAGAAAAAGGAGTGTCATGAAATTGCAAAGTATCTCCAAGAGTTTGCTGGTGGGACTGGCTCTGTTGCTGGCGACAAGCGTGTTCGCGGCGGCTGCCAACAAAGGATCGATGCAGCTGCTGGATCCGGTTACCGTGAGCGGAAAGCAATTGCCCGCAGGTGAGTACTCGGTGCAGTGGGATGGCAGCGGTCCGAACGTTGAGGTGAACATTATGAAGGGAAAGAAAGTCGTGGCCACAACCCCGGCACGGCTGATTGACCTGAGTCAAAAACCGGTCAGAGACGCTGCCGTGGTGAAGAATAACGACGATGGCAGCAGGTCCCTGGCCGAAATTCACTTTGGTGGGAAGGCGTTTGGCCTGGCAATTGGTACTGAGTCAGCCAGCATGGACGGTAGCGGTAGCAGCAAGTAGAGCTGCTGATCTAGCGCGCGAAACGGGGAGCGTTGAGCTCCCCGTTTTTCTCGTAATCCCAAATCGCGGTCGGCCTGCTCAGCTCTATTTTGCTGAAGCCGATGCATCATCGAAGTAGTGGACCAGGGCGCGCTGCGGTTTCCCTTACTGCCCAAATTATTTGCCTTGAGACTCGAGCTCAGCGTTGATGTTCACGCTCCCGCCCGTGGCCTTGAACTTTCTTTCCCACGGCTTGAAGCCAGACTTGCTGACCGTGAGCGTATGATCACCGGGTGTAACGTCAATTTCGGACGGCGTATTGCCAACAAAGTTTCCGTCCAACGCAATGTCCGCACTCGCGGGTGTTGAGGAGACGGCAATCTTGCTCGCTTCCAAAGGTGTTGCCGACTTGTCGCTGACGGTAACGAGTTGAGCTGGCTGTTTCTCGGCAGTAACTTTACCAGCTCGCGATGGCCAGTCCTTGGTAATGGCCTCACAAGCGTCTTTCACCGAGTTGCCCAACGACCGCGTCGAATGGCTGACGATGGCATCGCCGTCACTGTTGAAAACCGCTACCTTGTTGTCATGGGCAAGGATACTCTTTCCGCCTTCGTGGTCGAGTACGACGACATAATCGGCCTTCTCCTTTTGGTTGTTGACGACCACCTGAGAACACCGGTCGCCGAAGGTCTTGATGATCTCAGCGGTTTGGGGGCGAGCGCCGCCGCTGAAATGGCTGCCGTGAGCGTCGTTTGTACCACCGCCGTTGCCGGTCATTTGCCAGGATTGGCTGTCGGTGATGAAGACACGTGCTTTCTGCGCGTCAGAAGTCGATGCCAGTGCCGCCGCAGGAATCAGCAACAGTGATAGAACAGCAAACGTCGTAAAGAATCGCATTCTGCCTCCAAAGTCTGTATATGAGGGAGAAGCGTCCATTCTTGCATCGCCGGGAGGGACGGCATAGTTACGGTCGTCGGTGTACGAAAAGGGTGTCTTTGGTAGACCGAGTCCTGGCAAGCTGCGTTGCTTGCGCCGCCCGGGCGGACGAGGGAGTCCGCCCCTACGGGGTTTCAGTACTTGGGCATTCTGGGATCGACGCGATCTGCCCAGGCCAGTATCCCGCCAGCCAGATTGTGCACCTTCTTGAAGCCTGCCTGCTGGAGGAACGCAACTGCCTTCGCACTGCGCACGCCGGAGCGGCAGTGGGCCACGATTTCGCGGCTGGAATCGAGTTCGTGCACGCGCTTGGGCAGATCGCCCAGCGGGATCAGGTGCCCGTTGATATTGCAGATTTGATACTCATGAGGCTCACGCACGTCGAGCACGAAAAGATCCTCGCCCGCATCCAGACGCCGCTTGAGCTCTTCGACTTGTATTTCGGAAATGCCTGCTTCCACTGGCTTCTCCTGGCTTCTTTCTTCACCGCGAATTCCACAAAACTCGTTGTAGTCTATCAGTTTTGTGATGGTGCGGTGCGTGCCGCAGGCCGGGCAGTCGGGATTCTTACGCAATTTGAGCTCGCGGAACTTCATGCCCAGCGCATCGACGAGCAGCAGCCGCCCGATGAGTGGGTCACCCTTGCCTAGAATCAGCTTGATGACCTCGGTGGCCTGAATCACACCAACCAGTCCGGGCAGAATGCCCAGCACTCCACCTTCGGCGCAAGAAGGAACCAGCCCCGGCGGCGGCGGCTCGGAATACAAGCACCGGTAGCATGGGCCATCCTTCGTAGCGAAAACGCTGGCTTGTCCTTCGAAGCGGAAAATTGACCCGTAAACGTTGGGCTTACCGGTGAGCACGCAGGCATCGTTCACCAGATAGCGGGTGGGGAAATTGTCGGTGCCATCGGCAATAATGTCGAAGTCGCGAAACAATTCGAGCGCATTCTCGCTACTGAGCTTGGTTTCGAATTTGCGAATGTTTAGAAACGGATTGATCGCCTTCAGCTTTTCTGCCGCGGAATCAAGCTTCTTGCGTCCCACGTCAGCCGTGGTGTGGATGATCTGCCGCTGCAAATTTGTGTAGTCCACCACGTCGAAGTCCACAATTCCAAGCGTGCCCACCCCGGCCGCGCCCAGGTAAAGTGCCAGCGGCGAACCCAATCCCCCGGCTCCAATACATAGCACGCGCGCGGCCTTGAGCTTCTGCTGACCCTCCATGCCCACCTCGGGCATGATCAAGTGGCGCGAGTAGCGCAGGATTTCGTCATTGGTAAGAGCGGCGGCTTCGGGCTTCGCTTCCGTCGGTTTGACTTCGGTAATGGTGGCCATAAAACCTCGGTGCAGAAATGTTGATTCGAATGATTGCGAAATGGACAACTAGAAACAACAACGGAACGGACGACAACAGCAGGCGCTGTGGCGGGGCATTCGGAAAGTGGTCCATCCGCAAGTCATAAGTCGGGAAATCACGGTTCACCGGCCTCCGGCAATCGAAGGCACAATCGAAATAATATCACTGTCTTTGATTGCAGTGGCTTCTTTTTGCAGGTAGCGGACGTCCTCGTCGTTTAGGTAAACATTCACAAAAGAACGGAGTTTGCCGTCGTCGGTGTACAGGTGACGGCGCAGGTCGGGATGTTTGGAAACCAGTCCGGACAAGGCTTCCGCGACGGTTCCGGCCTTAACCTCGACCGTCGGTTGCTTGCCAGCGTATTGACGCAGAGGGGTGGGTATGTGGATTTTCGTCATCCTGATAAGTGATGCCGGAACGGAGCCTCGGGATTCAGCTCCTCCGAGACGTTGCATGCAACGTCTGTACAGATATATTTGACGCAATCCGGTAGAAACGAAGCGCGCTACGTTTCTGCTTGTTCCACTTCGATCTTCTCGTCCACCAGTTTCTTGTCGCTTTCGTCGCTGCCCGTCAGTTCGAACGAATTCGTCAGCGCCGCTTTCCCTTTCTCCACGCTGGTAATCACGTAAGAGCAACCCAACCAGTGCGCTTCGGCATGATCCGTCGGCGACCAACGGGCGGGGTGGTCGGGGTGCGAATGATAGAACCCGACAATGTCTTCGCCGCGTTCCCGGCCTTCCCGCTGCACCCGTACCAACTCCCGCGGATCAATGTGATAGCGATTCTGAGGCGAATCTGTACGCGTGTTGCCGCAACGGGCAATGGATGTCACGGTACGCACTTCCCCGTCCATCTGTCCAAGCAAAATCCCACAGCACTCATGGGGATACATCTCCTCGCCGTGCTGGCGAAGGGCCTCGTAATTCTTGCGTTCGATCGTCAACATAAACCAATTCACCACAGAGACACAGAGTCACAGAAAAGTTCAAAATTAGTTCGTTTCGTGTCTTCTCTGTGACTCTGTGTCTCCGTGGTGGATCGTCTGTTACTCCTGCCAGAATCTCTCGCTTAGATACTTGTCGCCCGAGTCGCACAGAATCGTCACGAAAACCGCCCGCTCGTTTTTCTTCAGCTGCCGCGCCAGCCGCAGGCAGCCGACTACTGCCGCGGCCGCCGATATTCCCACCAGCAAACCTTCCTCGCGGGCCAGACGCTTGGCCATGGCGTAAGCGTCTTCGGTAGAAATGCCCAGGTCCGCGTCGGCCAGCGAAGCATCGTAAATCTTTGGAACGATCGCGCTGGCCATGTGTTTTGTGCCTTCGATTCCGTGGAACGCCGAATCTGGCTGCAGCGAAATACAGCGAACTCGCGGATTCAACTCCCGCAGCCGCCGTGTCGTCCCAACGAACGTTCCACCCGTCCCGAGCATGGCCACGAAGTGAGTGATGCGCCCCTCGGTCTGTTGCCAGATTTCGTTGGCTGTGCCATGGTAGTGAGCTTGCCAGTTGGCATCGTTGGAATACTGGTCGGCGTAGTAATACAGATCGGGATGTTTGGTGGCGAGTTCGCGTGCCATGCGAATGGCGCCGTCGGAACCGTCAGCAGAGTCGGTATAAATAATGTTGGCGCCGTACGCGTGCAGAATGCGCTTGCGTTCGACCGATACATTCTCCGGCATGCAAAGTGTCACCGGGAAACCCTGCGCGGCGCCAATCATGGCATATGCAATGCCAGTGTTACCGCTGGTCGAATCCAGCAGGATTTTACCGGATGTTAACTTGCCACTAGCCCGGGCTTGCGCCACGATGTTGGAAGCGGCGCGATCCTTGATCGAGCCCCCGGGATTGAGCCACTCCGCTTTGCCGAGAATCTCGACTCCAGGCAACTCGCTGCCGATGCGTGCCAGCCGGAGCAAAGGAGTATTGCCAATGCGATCGATAGTATGCTGGCCCAAAGTGAGGTTGGCGAACGGGTCGTCTCCGTCTGCATGTGTCGAAGAAGCAAACACTTCCGCGATATTTGGAGACAAGCGCTTCATAAACTTCAAACTCGAAGGCCGTGACCTAGGTAATGTTCTTCGCAGGCGAAACTAATCGCGAGGAACGGTTCATTAGATTATAAGAGAGACTGATCGGTTCCACCGAAGATGCGGGCACCGTACCTTTTTCAAGGATCCGCATCTAACCTAAGTGAGAACGAAGGATGAAATGGCATCGAAGGTAGAACAACGGACTTATGAAGAGGCGCTGGCGTGGCTCCGGGACCACGGCTTTGATCTGCTCGAAGCCCCGGGCACACAAGCGCGCGTTTTCCTGAAGAAGTACAACGTGTCCGCCGCTATACAGAAGAACGGCGACGACGGCGTAAAGATCTTTGCCTATCCCGGCTACCTTATTGGCAGCGAAATTTCCAAGCTGGTCAACAAGGGATACCAGCAGTTTCTCAAGACCGCCAAGACGGAAGTCCCGGCAACCGCCGATCATCTGAAAGCTCTGCAGCAATTCACGGAAGAATTGAAGGAAGGCTTGGGGCTGCCGACGCTCTACAACGAATCGCTCGGCACAGTCAGCGAATCGTACCACTACGACCGCATCGAGAATCGCGATAAGCCTGCCGCCGACCGGCCCAAGCGTCCTTGGGAAAAAGCCGGAGTCCTGGCCGCCGCTGCGAAAAAGGGCCGCGCTTAAGAGGTAACCTTGAATCGCAGTGCCTGAATCGCCAGAATCACGAATGCTCTTTCGTGATTCATCATCTAGCTTTATGCTGTTTAGGGCGTCGTCGCCGTTGACTGCGCAGTTTCTTTCCGGAAGTCATGATTCCAATTCGCCTCTATGAAATGATCTTGGGTGGAGCATGCGCCTTGCTGGCCGCGTATCTGCTGCTCCGTCGTAAGCCCAAAGGTCCGGATGAAGTGGAACGAGAGCGCCGCGCTTGGCTCGACCGCGTCGGCCGCATTACCGACGGCACCGTCATCGACGTTCAGGAAATGCAGCCCGAGGGGCGCAAGCCTGCAACGTTCCTAATCTTTCAGTACGACGTGGCCGGCGTATCCTACGAAGCCTCGCAGGACGTCACCTACTTGCGGCAACTGATCAACCTGCACTCCTGCCGATTGGGCTTGCCAACGTCGGTGCGCTACGATCCCCAGAACCCAGGGAACTCTATTGTGGTCTCGGAGCGCTGGATGGGGTTGAGGCAGTAAAAAATCGTCGTCGGTCGTTAGTCTTTCGTCGTTGGCCGAAAACAATAAATCCAAAACAGGCGGACCCGCCTCTCATTTACAGGAATGCTGGGAGTGGTACACGCCAACGACCAATGACAAACGACCAACGACGGCTTTTAGCTTCCCGCGGCGAATCCGCCACTATGGGCCAAAGTGAGCCGCAGGAACTTATGGGGATTCACTGGAGTGTCATTAATGCGGACTTCGTAGTGCAGGTGTGGACCGGTGCTGCGACCGCTCAGCCCGACATAGCCAATCGTATCGCCCCGGCGCACAAACTGTCCGGGAACGACCGCATAGCTGGCAAGATGGCCGTAGCGGGTGGTGATTCCGTGACCGTGGTCAAGCGCGATAGCCCGCCCATATCCACCCATAAAGTCAGCGAAAGTAACCACGCCATCCGCTGGGGCGACGACCGGCTGACCGTAGGAAGCCGAGATGTCGATTCCACTATGGAACGCACCCTCGCCGTTAAACGGATCGGTTCGCTCTCCGAAAGATCCCGTCACCGGACCTTCTACCGGCCAAAGGTTGGGAGCAGAATTGGCTCGGAGCCAGTCCGCTGTTGTCACATTGCGCGTAAGGCCGAGAGAGATCCCAGTCGCGGCGGCGCCGCTTAGAGCGGTGTCTTTCAGGGCATAAAGCCGATCGATGGAAGAACTAACTTGGGCGTCCTGAATGTGATCCGAAGCTTCTGATACCAGAGTAGGCTCCGACTTCAAACCGTAGAGGGAAGAAACTTCGCTAGCCAGTGACCCCAGCGACGCGACCTGAATGTCTCGTTCCTGCGCGACCTGCTCCAGCCGCGAATAGCGATTTTTCAGCTCGTCTTTTTGAGTCCGCAGCTCATTAAAGCGGGAGACCTTCAGAAGCATTCGCATGTAGGAACTGGCAATTCCGGTGAGGCTCAGGACCCCGATTGCCGCTCCCACAACTAATACGTACAAATAGTGAACTGGGATGGGTATCTTACGGAGTTGCCCATCGTCGCCACGCGCTACGAAAAGTATGTAAAAACGTTTACGCAATATTTCCCCTTCGTTAAGTAATCGGATCGACTATCCCGGCAGGTTCGCCGTATAGATCCTATCGCCCGATCCCAGCTGCGATCCTGCCTTTTCCGCTTTGGGAATAAGGTCAGTAAATCGCTCCGTCCTACCGGAACCAGGGTCAGGCCCGAAATCACTGTGCCTGCAATCCTAACCGCATACGGCACTTAGCTCGGCCAGAGTTTTTTGGAAGCAGCTTCGCAACGGTACCAAAGTAGATTCGTCCTGTCAACGACTCAGGGGGTTACGAAAGGCAGGCCGAGCCTACGGTACCTGGACGGGTTACCGGCGGTAAACTTCTGCAGTGTAAAGAACAATCCCGCGTGGTCTAAGGGTTGCGCCAGCAACACCCACCAGTCGCAGGCATTTGTTGGATGGATCGCAGCCGGCAGCGGTTGCCTTTATTCTCCATCTCAGCGGTTACCCCACATTTTCACCGCACCCGAGCCTTTCGGCTTGTATATGATTGATCCGCCTTGCCTCTCGCCGAAAAACTGCTGATCTCTCGTATCCGAAGTCGCGCAACTCGAAGAAAAGGGATTGCAGCGGGCATCGGGGATGACTGTGCCGTCCTACAAATCCCGGCGGGTCACCAAGCGTTGGTTACTACCGATTTCAGCCTGGAAGGGATTCACTTCCGCCGCGAGTGGCATCCCCCTGAAGTCGTCGGGCATCGCTGCCTGACCCGCGGCCTTAGCGACATCGCTGCCATGGGAGGCACGCCCGTCGCCGCATTCTTGTCGCTCGCCCTGCCTCAAAACCTGCACCAGCCCTGGGTTGACCGGTTCATCAAAGGCTTGCTCAGACTGGCTGACCGATTCAACGTGACCCTCGCGGGTGGAGACGCAGCACAAAGCCCTGGCGGGATTCTGGCCGACGTTGTAGTCGTCGGATCGATTCCAAAAGGGAAAGCAATCCGGCGCTCAGGTGCCCGCTCGGGAGACAGAATTTACGTAACCGGCACGCTCGGAGGCGCCACCGCCGCGCTGAAGTTGCTATTCGCTGGCAAGAAACTTCGGCAGGCTGATTTCCCCCGGCACTTCCATCCCGTGCCTCGAATCGAGGTTGGCCAGTTTCTACTGGAAAAAGGTCTTGCCTCGGCCATGATCGATCTCAGCGACGGCCTTTCCACCGACCTCGGGCATATCTGCGAAGAGAGCGGTGTTGGCGCGGAGATCCAGGCTCCGGCGATACCTCTTGCCAGCGTCGGGAGGCCAGCTCACGAAGTCGATTTGCAACTCGCCCTGCATGGCGGTGACGACTACGAACTGCTTTTCGCCGCCCCTCGTGGCAAGCAAGTCCCTCCCCGAATCGCGGGCGTCGACATCACCCAAATTGGCCACGTCACGCGCCAAAAGCACATCATCCTCATGAATAACCAAGGCGTGGGAACAGAACTCCATCCGCAAGGCTGGGAACACTTCAAGCATTGACCCTGAAGCCTGAAGCCTGAGGCCCGAAGCCTGAGGCCCGAGGAGTGTTCCCATGTGACTTTCGTGCTACGACAGCCTCATCTTCTTCTATCGCTGGTCGCTCGACCGGTCTAGAGTGTTCTTATGTTCCTTCGACTTTCCATTCTCCCGGCTGCGTTGTGCCTCCTAAGCGTCACGCTGAGCGCCCAAGCCGCGTCCCTGCCTCCGGTGGCCAAGCCCGCCGTCGACAACGCCTTCGTACAGAAACAATTTGGATCGACTTGCTCCCTCATCGGAATCGAGCCGCTCATCGCCGACCTGGACAGCGACGGCATTGAAGACATTGTCATCCCGGCCCGCTGCACCAATCCAATGATGGACCAGGTCGAAGATAGCTTCGTCGTCGTCGATCCCTACAACAGCTTCTTCGGTTACGGCAACCCCAAGATCACTACGCAATTTTCTTCGGACGATCCGGAACATCGCGGATACTCTCTGTTGGTGATTCATGGAGCCGGCACCGAGGCCTGGCACTCAGCCACTCCCAAAGCCAAGTTCATCATCATAAATCTGCCCTTCAAACAGGTCGTGGTGAAGAAACTGGCCATCAAGAAAAAAAGATTGATCATGGGAATCTTTGCCGAAGAGACTGGCGGCGATCAGGCAACTTCCGTAGTTTTCTGGGATGGCAGGAAATATAAATACCAGCCGCTCGGTTCCAGCATGGAGTAATCTTCGAATCATGTGGGGACAGCCACTCTCGCCTGTCCTGCCTAGCGAAGCTCGGCCGTCTCACCCATCTCGATCTGCCAAGTGATTTTCTGATCCTCGCAACCCGCTATAATTCTCCCGCCATGAACCTCGAACAGAAACTGGCGGAACTGAAGAAGCGCGACCACCTGGCCGAAGACGGCGGCGGCGAGCGGCGCCGTGAAAAACAGCACAAGGAAGGCAAAATGTCGGCCCGGGAGCGCATCGAGTTCCTGCTCGACGAAGCCACATTCGAAGAGACCGACAAACTAGTCACCCATCGCTGCAATGACTTCGGCATGGCCGAGCAAAAATTCTACGGCGATGGCTTCATTACGGGATACGGCCGCATCGAAGGCCGCCTGGTGTTTGTCTTCGCCCAGGATTTCACAGTCTTCGGAGGATCACTCTCCGAGGCCAATGCCGCCAAGATCGTGAAGGTCATGGACCTGGCTGCAAAAATGGGAGCACCCATGATCGGCCTCAACGACTCCGGCGGTGCCCGCATTCAGGAAGGTGTAATGTCGCTGGCGGGCTACGCTGACATCTTCTTAAGAAATACGCTGTATAGCGGAGTCGTTCCCCAGATTTCCGCCATCATGGGCCCATGCGCCGGAGGCGCAGTCTACTCGCCCGCGATTACCGACTTTATTCTGATGGTTGACAAGACTTCCTACATGTTCATCACCGGTCCCGACGTAATTAAAACGGTCACCCACGAGGAAGTCACTAAAGACCAACTAGGCGGCGCAGAGACCCACAACGAAACTTCAGGGGTGGCCCACTTCAAAGCGCACGACGATGCCGAGTGCCTGTCGATGGTCCGGGAACTTCTCAGCTTCATGCCTTCGAACAATCTCGATGATCCGCCACGCAAGCCCTGCACCGATCCCATCGATCGAGCCGATGCAGCGCTGGACAAGATTGTCCCTGACCAATCGAATCTGCCCTACGACATCAAAGACGTAATCCACGCCGTGGTGGACGACGAGTATTTTTTCGAAGTCCAGGAACACTACGCAAAAAATATCGTTATAGGATTCGCACGCCTGAATGGAAAGCCGGTCGGGATCGTAGCCAACCAACCAGCGTTTCTTGCCGGCACTCTGGACATCAGCGCCTCGATAAAAGGCGCCCGCTTCGTCCGCTTCTGCGACTGCTTCAATATCCCGCTGGTGACCTTTGAAGACGTTCCCGGATTCCTCCCCGGAACCAATCAGGAATATGGAGGCATCATCAAACACGGTGCCAAGCTGCTATTTGCCTTCGCCGAAGCCACGGTCCCAAAGGTGACCGTCATAACTCGCAAAGCCTACGGCGGAGCCTATTGCGTCATGGCTTCGAAACACATTCGCACCGACGTAAACTATGCCTGGCCCACGGCGGAGATCGCAGTCATGGGCCCGGAAGGCGCGGTGGACATCGTCTACAAGCGCGAATTGGAGAACGCCGCGAACCGGGTAGAGGCGCGCCAAAAAAAGATCGAAGAATTCCGCGAGCGCTTCGCCAACCCCTACGTAGCCGCCGACCGCGGCTTCGTCGACGCCGTGATCCAACCCCGCGAAACCCGCAAAAAACTAATCCAAGCCCTGGAGATGCTGGAAACCAAGCGTGACAAGAATCCCCCGAAAAAGCACGGCAACATTCCGTTGTAAGGCACGAGAGCGGACACTCCTGTCCGCTGCCTCCAAGGTTGAATTTCATTTCAAGATGCGTCTCAGGAACAAGAGGACAACGGTCACTGAACCTACAGAGTGTGCAGATACGCCAGCAGATCGTTGATTTGTTGCTGACTGAGGACCTGGGCGTAGCCGGGCATTTTGTTCCGCCCCATACGAACGATGTCAGTGACCCGATCGTCATTGGCGGGCATTCCACTCGTCGGCAGGTATTGCCGCTGGAACACGCCTTTCATGCTTGGCCCCTGCCGCCCACGCGAAGAGTAAGGCGCATGGCACCGGTCGCAATAGTTGTCATAGATCCGGCGCCCCGCGATCTGCTGCGGATTAAGTCCAAGTTCCGCATCGCTCTTGCGCCGTTGCACCTCGCAACCAGTCAGCACCACGATAGAGAACAGGAAACAAACAGCAATCAGTTTCAGATTCCCAATTCTGGTCTCCCGCTTGAAGACCCGCTTGAAGAAAAGATGAATGCGAAATTGCTCCATTTGTCCGTCGAAACCCGAAATTAAACCGCTACAATAATAAAGCAAAGCCATGCCCAGCGCGGGTACCGACGTGACGCCAAAACGAGTGACGGTAAAACGAGTCTACGAACAACCCGCCCGCGGGGATGGGACGCGTGTGCTGGTCGACCGCCTCTGGCCACGCGGCCTGAGTAAAGCTCGCGCCGCAGTGGATCAATGGCTGCGCGACTTAGCCCCCTCGGACGCTCTGCGCAAGTGGTTCCATGCCCACCCCGAAGCGTGGCAGGTATTCCGCAAACGTTATCTCAAAGAGCTGGCCCGGCCAGAATCTGCGGTGGCACTCAACGAACTCTATCGTTTGGCCAATCGACGAAAGAAGCTGACTTTACTTTTCGCGTCCAGGAATGAAGAAAAAAACAACGCCGTGGTTCTAAAAGATCTCCTGGACGGAATGCGCAAGCCCCCAACCGGCACCGGCCCCGGAGGAGTTCGAGCAGTCCGCGACCGTCAAGTAAAAAGCATACGGAGATGAAAGGGATCTCCGTGAAAAAGCGGCTTCTAAGTCACGTCCTAATTGCTAAGAACTACTTCTCATCCACAATCGCTTCCACAACGCTGTCGATCGCATCGAGAACGCGTTTGTTAGGAATGTTGAAATTGTTGGTGAGAATGGAAAACGCGATTTGCTGACCGCGAACTGTCGTCGCATAACCGGAGAGCGCTTTGACTCCGCCGAGCGAGCCAGTCTTGGCGTAAACATGCGTCCGCGGATCAAGATTCGGGAAGCGATCCGCCAGGGAACCGTCGATCCCGGCGACCGGCAGCGTTCCCCGAAAACTGGCGCCCCACGACTGGCTCGCGGCATAGCGCAACAGTTGCACAACTGCGTGGGGCGTCACCAGATTTTGACGGGAGAGGCCGGAGCCGTCGTAAAAGCGATATTGGTCGCCGGGCACGCCGGCCTGGTTCAGAAAGCCGCGCAGCACTTCAAGCCCGCCTTCGACGGTACCCGCGGTTCCTTTCTCTCGGCCCAACAAGCGCAGCAGAATTTCCGCATGCAGATTCTGGCTGACCTTGTTGATCACCCGCACATCTTCGATCAGCGGCTTGGACTGGTAGCTGGCGAGCACGAGCGGCTGATTGGGTAATGTGCGCGAAGGTTCATCACCTCCGCGGGCCGGCGCAGAAGCCGTGACCGTGAAAGTGGAAAGACTGGCCAATTCGGTGTGCCGCGTGCGCTGTTTGCCGTAGACAACGATGCCACGGTTTTCCAGTAATTGGTGGAAGAGCACGGCGGCGAATTCAGCAGGGTCTTCGATGGCGAGAGCTTCGTTGGTACCGCCATCATCCAGCGGGACGTTGCCCCATAGGGTAACCAACGTGGACCCGGGTTCGCGGTTGATGAAAATTTTGCGGCCTGTCCCCGCAGGCGTAGTGATGATGCGATTGTCGATGCGATAGTAATCGGCGAAAGGCGTGATGTTGACGAAGGCATGCTCGCCAGCGCGATCTGCGGGAAGAATATTCACGAATACTACGTTGTCGTTGATAGTGAGTGCGGAGACTGGCGCGCCATCGGCGAGAACCAGGTCGTCCTGACTCCAACCTTCGCCGTAGCGCTCGAAGGCGAAGTAGGAGTCGTCGGCGATGATGTTGCCATCGACATACTTAACGCCTTTCTGGACCAACGCGTCGGCAAGTTGCTCGAGCACTTGAATGGGATGATCGTTGCGCGCGGTACGCAGGTTGTAAGGCAATTCGCGGCCGGAAAGATTGGGATCGCCGCGGCCAACCAGCACGAGGTCGCCGGTAAGGCGTCCATATTTGTCGAGAACTCCACTGGTTTCGACGGTGGTGCGCGACGTGTAATCTGGCCCGATCAGCGCGAGCGCGGCGGCAGTGGTAAACAGCTTGGTGTTGGAAGCCGGTGTGAAAAGCTTGTCCGCGTTCTGGGCGTAAATGATTTTTCCGTTGTCGAGTGAGACTACTTCGATGCCCCAGAATCCGCGGGCGAGATCGGGGGTGGAGACGATTGTGTCAATGCGTTTGGCAACAGAGTTATGCGAGGCGGCGGGAAGTTGTGGCGCCAGCAGCAGGCAAAAAACGATCGCGAAATACGCGCGTTTTCGATGCATCCAAGTAGACCGATTGTAGCACTGGCTTGCGCGGGTTTTTGCGCCGTTCCTCTTGTGGCATTGTTCGTGATCCAACATTTTCACTTCATCAACCACAAAGGGCACAAAGGTACACAAAGGAAACCCTCAAAATGTTTCTGTTGAGACGCAGTTTAGATTCATGCGTCATTGGCTCTTCAGGGCATCGAGGGATGCTCTTGCTTCGTTTAGCGTGGGATCAAGGTCTAACGCCTGTTTATAGGCGACGCGGGCGTCGGAAAGCTTGCCCATTTCCTGCAAGAGTATCGCCAGCTGCAGGTATCGCGGAGCTGAAGGCACACCGCCCGCATCCCGCGAAATCCGCTCGACCATCGCCGGGCCTTGCGTGGGGTCGGCCTGTAACGCCAGCCGGTAGTTCTCGCGCACCTTTGCATAGTCTCCGAGCTGATCGTAGATGGTCGCGATGCTTTCGTAGCAGCGAGCCTTGATCGTGGGATCGGCGGTCACCTGAATCGTGGATTCGTACTCTGCGATGGCGTCGGTCGGGCGTTCGGATTCCAGAAGAGCGGCGGCCAGGTTCACGTGCCGGAACGGATCCCCCGGGTTGAGGCTGGCAGCTTCCTCGAAGCCAGCGATTGCTTCTTGCGGCCGGCCAAGCTGCATCAGCGTCTTGCTCAGGTTTTCGTTGGCGACTACGTTATGTTTCGTAGCCTTGACTGTATGCGACCACAGATCGTAGTCGCTCTGCCAATAGCCGATTTGGCGCCAAGTCAAAAAGGACAGCACCGCCAAAATCGCGACAGCGATCGCGGCGCGCAATGGAAGATTGATTTGTCTGCGGTCAGCCGCATCAGCAACGCCCCAGACGAGCATCACAAAAATTCCGATCAATGGAAGGTACGCGTAGCGGTCGGCCATGGCCTGATCGCCGACTTGGACGAGTCCGATCACAGGCACCAAGGTTCCCAGATACCAGAGCCAGCCAGTTGCCAGATATGGGCGAGCCCGGTGCTGCTTCCACACCAGGCCGCTCACGCTTATAAGAAACAGCACCGCCAAGCCGAGTTGCCACGCTGGGCGTCCCTCTCTTGGATAAGGATAGAGAAACGCGAGGTGCACAGGCCAGAACGCATTCCATACGTACGATGCGTAGGAGTAAATGGCATTTGCCAGCCGTCCCGCAAAGGGATAGATCTCGAAAGATTGAATCGCTTGTGCCCGCTGCGCGATGATGGTGATCGAGGCGCTGCCGATGCAGAGAACTAATAGCGGCAGTTTTTCGAGGACCAGCCGCAAGAATTGGAACTGAGATACGGGAAATACTCTCTCCGGAGCCACATTTTGTGATCGGGCTTTGCGATTGCGTGCTTTCACAGCAGGCGATAAAGGCTGGTCCCACCCCTGGATTCTTTGCAGCGGCCAGAAGTCGATCAGCAAAAGCACAAACGGAAGCGTGATGACCATGGGCTTCGCCGCGAGTCCAACGGCGAACAGCGCGGCTACTGCCAGATAGCGCTTTACATCCGGTTTTCTGCTGTACCAGCCATAGGCTCCGAGAGTAAACAGGAAAAACAGAGTGCTTAGCAGATTCTTGCGCTCGGCGATCCAGGCGACGGATTCCACGTTGAGCGGATGCAGGGCGAATAAAGCGGCGACCATCAAGCTCCGCCCTTTCGCCCCGGTGGCGTACAGCAGTAAAAGGAAGAGCACCACGACATTGAGCGCGTGCAGCAGAATGTTCGTAGCATGATGGCCCACGGGATTCGGACCGAAGAGCTGACAATCCAGCGCGTGGGAAAGCCAGGTGAGCGGATGCCAGTTCTGTGCTGCCGTGGCGGTCAAGGCCCAGGTAAAAGTGTTCCAGGTCAGTCCTGCTTGAACGTGAGGGTTTTCGGTGACGTAATTTTGATCGTCCACATGCAGGAACGGACCGCGCGCAGCGCGGCTGTAAATGGCTGCGGTTCCGACGGCGAGGCAGAGGCAGGCAACGACGGCAAAATAGGAATGCTTTCGATCCATTTCGTCGGCGTGATTGTAGCATCGGGCTGGTCAGCGGTGGGTCGAAGGAAGTTCTCTCTGGAGCACTGCAGGCGGGCGCATGATGCCCTCGCGACAGCCGGCAACATGCCGGCGCAACTAATTCTTGTTCTGGGCCAGGTTGTTGAGGAATTCTTTCGGTTCGGATTGGCTCGGATCCAGTTTGAGGGCTTGCTCGTAGGCGACGCGGGCTTCGGACAGCTTGCCGGTTTCTTGCAGCAGGATTCCAAGCTCTACGTAACGGGCAGCGGAAGGCTGAACGGCAACGCTCTGGGTCAGCCAATTGGTCATTTCTGCGCTGCGCTGAGGGGTAACCTTCAAGGCCTGCTGGTAACTTTCGCGCACTTTGCCGTAATCTCCGAGCGCATCATAAACCGCGGCGAGGCTCTCGTAGAAGTGGGACTGCATTGCGGGATCAGAAGCCAGCGAAATGGCAGTCTCGTATTCTGCAATAGCGTCCTGCAGGCGGTCACTCTCCACCAAGCCGACGGCCAGATTGCCATGCCTGACCGGGTCTGCCGGAAGAAGCTCGGCGGATTTCTCAAGAAACGGCAGGGCTTCCTCGGCGCGGCCCATCTTCTGCAGCGCATCGCCAAGGTTGCTGATACCCAGGGCATTGTCGGGGGCCACGTCCAAATCACGTGCCCAGAGATCGTACTCGCTACGCCAATAGTGGATCTGGCGAACAGTTAGGAATGACAGAATGGCGAGAATGATTGCGGCAGTTGCAATGCGCCATTGGGGAGCGATTTGTTTTTTGTCCACCCAGTCCGCAGAGCTCCAGACCACCATCACGAAAATTCCGATGAGTGGGATGTAAGCATAGCGATCGGCCATGGCCTGATTGCCGACCTGTACCAGCCCAATCACAGGCACCAGTGTTCCGAGATACCAAAGCCATCCGGTTAAAAGATAGGGACGGTTTGAGCGCTGAGTCCACACCAGAATACTTATGCCCGCGAGGACGAGCGCGGCCACTGCGACCTGCCAGCCCGCGAGCGCGTTGCCGGGATGGGGGTAGTACACGGCCAGTCCCGTGGGCCAGAATGCTTTCCACAGGTACATGGCGTAAGCGTAGACAGCGTTCTCGAATCGAACGTCAAGTGGAAACCGTTCCAGGGTCTGGATGGCGACGGCTCGCTGGGCAATTATGGTGAGCACAGCGCTGGCGGCGCAGAATGCAAGGAGAGGCAATTTTTCCAGAACCAGCCGCGAGAACGACGCCTGGGTGAAGGTGAATTTCGGCTCCGAGACGGAACCTTTGAATCCCACTTTTTCATTCTTCTTGCGGCCTGAACGGCTTGGTGGAGACGTTTGGTCCCAGCCCTGAATTCGTCTCAATGGCCAGAAGTCGAGTAGCAAAAGCACGAACGGGAGAGTGATGACCATCGGCTTCGCGGCCAGTCCGAGAACGAATAATGCGGCCAGAGCAAGGTAACGTTTGACGTTCGGGTTGCGAGCGTACCAACCGTAGGCGCCAAGTGCGAGCAGGAAAAAGAGCGTGCTCAGAACGTTCTTGCGTTCCGCGATCCAGGCCACGGATTCCACGTTGAGAGGATGCAAAGCGAACAATGCAGCAACAAATAAACTGCGCCCCATTGCGCCCGTTGCGTACAGCAACAAGAGAAACAGAATCACCACGTCCAGTACATGAAGCAAGAGATTCGTGACGTGATGGCCGGCCGGTTTCAGTCCGTAGAGTTGGCAATCCAGAGCATGGGAGAGCCAGGTGAGGGGATGCCAATTTTGTGCGTAGCCTGCGTTAAAAGACCAGAGAAAGACCTTCCAACTCAGTCCCGCCTGTATGACGGCATTGTTCGTGACATAATATTGATCATCGAAATCGACAAAAGGGTGGCGCACCACGGGGCTATAAAGAGCCAAAGTGACAACGACCAGAAACAGGCAGGAGACGATGATGAGACGTTTGCCTCTTCGATCCATGGGATGGTTGGCTGTGGCCTCTGGCACGGTCGGCGAAATCCGGCGTTTGGCGCATGCGCGCTCGCGTAGCTACGGGCGTTAGTGTTCCTCGCCTCCGCTGGACTGCGCTTGTTCTGAACCTGCTGCACTCCCGAAGTAGACGTCATTCAACCATGGTTTGACAGACTTTTTAAGCGAGTCGACCGCGGCCTGCGTGCGTTGTCCAGTAACGAGTCTCTTGGCATCGCTTTCGGACATCACCTGCTGCGAAACTACCTTAAAGATGTGCCACGCTTCTTTGCCCGAGATGAGTTTCGAGACCTGACCCGGTTGCAACGCGAACACCTCCGCCTGGGTGCCTCCCAGTTCAGAGCGGGTGACTACACCCATGTCGGCGTCTGGGGCGTTATCGGGATCGCCCGCGACCGTGTAAGCCTCCTCCTGCAACGTTGCGAAATCCCCGCCGGCAACTGCCTGGCTGTAAATCTTCTCTGCCTCCGCCTTCATTGCGGCTTCATCGGCGGCAGGGTCCACCTTCGCTTGAGGCGTCGATCCTGATGGGGAAGGATGCGACTTCTGCTTTGGAATGGAAATTTGCAACAGCTCGACCTGCTCGAAGTCGGCGGCGTGCTCCTTGTAATATTTCGCGAATTCCGCATCGCTCATGTCTGACTGCCGAGCCAGGCGCTCGTTCAAGGCGCGAGCCAGCACCTGCAAGTAGGTAAACTTCAAAATCTCGTCAAAATGCGGCTCTTTATCGATGCCGAGTTCGCGAGCTTCGCGAGCGAAGAGGAGTTGCTCGGAGTAGAAGCGGGCAAGTTCGGCGGTAGCGTGAGGAGGCTGGTTTGGAGCAACCACGCTGGCGAGCGTTTCAAACTGCGCGCGGGTGATGATCGTGCGGCAGCTTGGGTTCAAAGCGACGCTTGAGCTGGTCGCTTTTGAAATGGTTGAACCCGGCGTTTTGGATGCCGCGTCCGGCTCGGCTATCGAATAAGAATCGCTGCCGCAAAGGCCATCGATTGTGATTACAGCAGCGTCCGGCGGAACATTGCTGGACGATGAGTGCCCCGATTTATCGCCTGGCGTGGCATTTCCCGCTGGCACGGCTTGGGCATGGACAGACGTTAGTCCCAGCGCGAGCAACGTGAACGGCATGAAAACGAGCCACCAGTAACGCATTAGAATGCTACCTCCAACAGAGAACCTGAAATGCTAACACAGCTATGATGGGGCTTCGATCTGACCAGATGGCAAGGAGAAAATTTCGCAGCAATAAAACTGGATAAGATTTTCTCTGCGCGTGAATCCGGCAAGAAAAAAAACAGGCCGCTAGTCACAGCGGCCTGCTCGGACTCACAGTAAAACTTCGAACCAACTAGTTAATCTCAAATGCAGCACCATTGACGGCGCCGGTCGCGTTACTCCAAACAGTACCCTTCTTGGTGCAGGTGTCGCTAACCTGGAACCACAAAGGACTGGTCAGATCGCTGTTTGAAACCATCCAGAGCAGCACCACGGTCGGAGCTGGTTCAGTCTCACACAGGAAGTAGGTCTTGCCCTTCGCGAAGGTAACCGGTTTTGCCCCTTTCGCGAGCGTGTAACTGATGGTCTTAATCGACGGGTAATCCGGGATGGCGCCGTGCTGGACCAACTTGGCGAGTTCCGTGGTCGGGCCGACGGTTGCATTGCCGTGCAACAGGTAGGCTGACATTTTGCCACCTTTTACGGCGGTGTAATTGGTATTGGGTGACAGGGCTTTGACAAACTTGGTGTTTGCCTTGGCGCTGAAACCCATGGCGATAGTCTGACCTGGTCCGTCTGCCGCGGCTGATCCCGAGATGTAGTATCCGGAGCCTGTGTTATAGCTGGTGCAACCCGTGCCGCAGTTCGTGAAAAGGGCTGCCGGCGGTAACACTGGCTGGCCGTGCAGACCACTTACACCGGCGACCCCGCCTTTTACAAAGTTGTCTTGCGCCGCCGCTACCGAAACCACCAGCAGAGCCAGCCCCAAGCCGAAAAGACAATTACGTAGCATCTTCTTCACTATAGTCCTCCTGAGTTTTTTTACTTTCAACGGTGTCGGGTCTACTCTTGTTATTCAAAGCCGATATAGCCCGCGGACATGCATCCTATCCTGACTAGAGTCAAAGTCAAGTGAAATTCGGGCGCGAAGATGAAATTTGTTCGCCAAGAGATCAACGGTTGCACATTCTTGCGCTTATTGTGCAAATGCACTTCATTGCTGTGTATTTGGCGATCTTAGGGGCCCGCCCTTATCACTCCTGGCGAGATGTTGTCGCGCGGACGCTCAGAAATCCGACAAGGTTTAGAATCGGGCTATGCGCCCGGTTTTTGTATGGAATCTAGGCTCGCGCTCATTGCAATTAGGAAAACGCACGCTTGTCATGGGCGTCATCAACGTCACTCCAGACTCATTTTCTGATGGCGGAGACCACTTTGACCGCGAGCACGCAGTTGAGCACGCGGTGCGTTTGCTGGAGGATGGCGCTGACATCATCGACGTCGGTGGAGAATCGACGCGTCCCGGAGCCAACGTTCTTTCTTCTGCGGAAACGGCCGCCAAGATTACTCCACCGGCAGGGCAGCCTTTTCCGGAGAAGCAGCCAGTCAGTGAGAAAGAAGAATTGGAACGAGTGATTCCTGTGATCGCAGCTCTCAAGCGAAAGCGTCCAGAGGCAGTTATCTCGGTGGATACCTACAAGGCAAATGTGGCGCGGGCGGCGGTCGAAGCGGGCGCCGAAATCGTCAACGATGTGAGCGGATTTCGCTGGGGTCCGCTGATGGTGAAGACGCTCGCGGGATTGAAATGCGGCGCCGTCCTGATGCACATGCGCGGGCGTCCAGAGGAGTGGCGTACTTTGCCGCCGGTACCCGATATCGTGACCCTGGTCAAACGGGAACTCCGGGCGTGGGCAGATGCTGCGCTGTTAGGAGGAGTCAAGAGGGAGCGGATTGTGCTCGATCCCGGATTTGGATTCGGAAAGAGCTTTCAGGAAAATTACCCTCTGCTCAAGCGCTTCGACGAGCTGCACGAGCTCCGGTATCCGTTGCTGGCGGGGATGTCGCGCAAGTCTTTCATCGGGCGTGCGCTGGCGGGGAATGGAAGCGACGCACCAGTCAGCGACCGGCTCTACGGCACACTCGCGGCGGAGACGGCGGTCATCCTCAAGGGAGCGCACATTGTCCGCACTCACGACGTGCGAGCTTGCGCGGACGCGGTGCGGATAGCGGATGTCGTGGTGAGTTAGGTGAGGTCTCGATCAACTATGAACAAGCGGAGTCCCTTCGCGTGCCTTTGTTTCCTTCGTGGTTCTCGCATTTGTACTGCATCAACCACAAAGGCCACGACGGTACACAAAGGAAGCCTTCTAAATGCCGTCACCTTGGCGAGTCGTGACGCGCTCTGTTGAGTCGCTTCAACACTGCTATAATGAAGAATTGCGCTCATGAGCGGGAAGCGTTTAGTGCGTTCGACCACGGTGCTTTGTGTCCGGCGTGACGGCCATGTGGTGATGGCTGGCGACGGGCAAGTCACGCTCGGCGAAGGCGTGATCAAACATACTGCCAAGAAAATCCGCCGTTTGTACCAGGACAAGATTCTGGCCGGGTTCGCGGGTTCGACTGCGGATGCATTTTCGCTATTCAGCCGTTTCGAAGCCAAGCTGGAGCAGTATCATGGCAACATCGGCCGGGGAGCGGTGGAACTGGCGAAGGATTGGCGGACGGACAAGTTCCTACGGCATCTGGAGGCGTTGCTGCTGGTCTCCGACAAGGAGCAGACTTTCCTGTTGAGCGGCCAGGGCGATGTGATCGAGCCGGATGGCGGGATAGCGGCCATCGGCAGCGGCGGGCCGTACGCGCAAGCCGCGGCGCAGGCGTTGGCGGCGCACACTCAACTCTCCGCCCACCAGATCGCGGAAGAAGCGATGAAGATTGCCGGCAACATGTGTATTTACACAAATGACAAAGTGACGATCGAAGAACTGTGACGGGCGGGAAGGCACGTGAGATAGGCTGGGGGAGTAAATGTGGGCAGTCCGCCAAAATCTTAGGCTTTGGCTGCCATCGTCCTGGTGGAGAGCTGGTCTTTCAACTCAGGTGATCCCTTTGTGGAAAGGCCACAAACGCCGCAGCGGAGAACGTAGTTGCTCCCGAGCGGGATTACGGGAATGAAAAACAGTGTGAACCATCTCTGCGATGCAACGACGTTTTGCATAGTCTGGCGCGCGCATTTGGAACACGCATGTTCCACTTGCCCGATTGACTTTGCCTTAGTTCTCATGCCAAACAGAAAAAACACAGTCGCAACTCCTCTCTAGAAAGGCCACAGCCTTTAGGCCCGATTAGGGCGGAGTGTAGCATTGAGCGACCCGGAATGCAGGGGTACGACGGTATCAGCACTTAGGGCATTAAGCTCTCGAAATTTATGGCTATTTATTTACCCGGAACCGTAGACGAAGAACAGATTGCTCTCGACGAACTCACACCGCGTGAGATCGTTGCCGAATTGGACAAACACGTCGTAGGACAGAAAGACGCCAAGCGCGCGGTGGCGATTGCGCTGCGGAACCGTATGCGGCGGCAGAAGCTCACACCGGATCTTGCCGAAGAAGTGATTCCCAAGAACATCATCATGATCGGTCCCACAGGCGTGGGCAAAACCGAGATCGCTCGCCGGCTGGCGAAGCTCGCCAACTCGCCTTTCCTCAAAGTAGAAGCGTCGAAATTCACTGAAGTCGGATATGTGGGGCGGGATGTTGAGTCCATGATCCGTGATTTGGTTGAGATCGCGATTGAGATGGTGCGTGAGGAAAAGCTTGAAGACGTGGCCGACAAGGCCGAATTGAATGCTGAGGAACGTTTGTTGGATATCCTCTTGCCACCGCCCGCTCCGGTTCGACCTCCAGAATCTCCACAGGCCGGGTTCGTCCTCGAAGGAACGACTTCATCTTCATTTGGTGAATCGCAGAGCCGTACCCGCGAGAAGCTTCGCCAGCAATTGCGCGAGGGCAAACTGGACGAACGCACAGTCGAAATCGATGTGCGCGAGCGTGCGTTCCCGTCGTTCGAAATCATCTCCAATCAGGGTGTCGAGGAGATGGACGTCAACATCAAAGACATGTTGCCCAACATCTTCGGACAGCGTACGAAGAAGCGGAAGATGAAGGTCAACGAAGCGTTTGAGTATTTGATCCAGGAAGAAGAGCAACGGTTGATCGATATGGATCAAGTAACACGCACAGCCATCGATCGCGTAGAGGATTCGGGCATCATCTTCCTCGACGAGATCGACAAGATTGCGGGACGGGAAAGCGGCCACGGACCCGACGTTTCGCGCGAAGGCGTGCAGCGCGACATCTTGCCCATCGTAGAAGGAACCACGGTGAATACCCGCTACGGCATGGTTCGTACTGACCACATTCTGTTTGTGGCAGCGGGAGCGTTCCACGTTTCCAAACCGAGCGATTTGATCCCGGAACTACAGGGCCGGTTTCCTATTCGTGTCGAATTGCAGTCGCTTACCATGGAAGACTTCATCCGGATTCTGACTGAACCAAAGTCCTCGCTGGTAAAGCAATACACCGCGCTACTCGAAACCGAAAGCGTGAAGCTCGAGTTCACCAAGGATGCGCTGGAAGAGATTGCGCGCTTCGCCTTCCGCGTCAACGAAGGCACGGAGAACATCGGAGCGCGCCGCCTGCATACCATCATGGAACGCGTCCTGGATGAGATCAGCTTCGACGCCCCGGATAAAAAGGGCGAACACTTTAAAGTTGACGCTGACTATGTCCGCCACATGCTGGCAGACATCGTAAAGGACCAGGATCTGTCGCGATATATTCTGTAGGGTTCGCAATCCATCTCCAAGGTTTTGTCCTTCTGATAACCTTGTTCTTCTGCCGATGAGGCAATCCATTGCGAAGCTCATGTTCTTGCTGTCTGGCACCGCTGCCCTTGTGAGCTGCGGCGTTCCCGGCATCCCTAAGCCTCCATCGTTGGATCTTCCCCAGCCGGTCACCGATCTTCGGGCGGTACGCAAGGGCGACAGCGTTTACCTTGATTGGACTGTGCCCACCGAAACTACGGATCGGCTCGCGGTGCGGCGCCTGGGCCCGACTCGGATTTGCAGAAGTCTGGATGCTGCGATCAGCGAGTGCGCGAATCCCGTTGGAGAAGTCCTTGCGCCGCAGCTTCCCGCGACAGGCCCTCGGCAAACTAAGTCCGCGAAGACTAGCGCGACTATGCAGGCGAACTACACAGATCGTCTTCCGCAAACACTCCTGGTCGAGAACTCTGGTGCGCGGATTTTCTACGCGGTTTCAGTGCTGAACAGCAAAGGCCGGACCGCTGGAATATCGAATGTCGTGCCAGTTCCGGCGGTACCAGCTTTGCCCCCGCCTTCCGACTTCCGGGCTCAAGTCACAGCGGAAGGCGTGATCTTGAGTTGGACGAAGACTCCTGTTGGGACCGAAACTCGCGGGTCGCGATATCTTTATCGCGTGTATCGTCGCCCGCAAGGCGGAAATACGGACACGGTCGTGGGAGAAGTACCGCTGGACGCTTTATCCGCCACGGAGCTTGTGGATCACAGCTTCGAGTGGGAGCAAACCTACTTGTATCGTGCGACCGTGGTCACTGTGATCCACGAAGAGGGAAAAGCCGAAACTCAGTTTGAAGGTGATGACACTCCTGCGGTGAGAATATTCGCTCACGATGTTTTTCCACCCGCTGTGCCCACTGGCCTGCAGGCAGTATTTTCGGGCGTAGGTCAGCAACCGTTCATCGATTTAATCTGGGCTCCGGATACCGATGCGGACCTTGCGGGTTACAACGTCTTCTGCCATGAAGCAGGCGCTGAGCCAGTGAAAATCAATGCAGCGCTGGTGAAGATGCCGGCGTTTCGCGACATGAATGTTGCGTCCGGGAAGACTTACCTCTATTCCGTTTCAGCCGTCGATGTACGTGGGAACGAAAGTGCGCGGTCGCAAGAGACGAGCGAGGCTGTACCATAAGGCAGCAGTTAGCAATTGGCACTTAGCATTTGGTTCTACGACTCAGCTAAGTGCTAAATGCCAAGTGCAAAAGGCTGGGTTCTTATGAAATATTGCGGGTTCCAACTTAACGGGCAATCTCATTACGGGTTGGTCGAGGCGGTCGCGGGTGCGGAGCAGATCACAAGACTGCTGTTGAAGCGGCCGGAGGAATCCGACGGCGACATCGAGGATCTGCCCTCCAAGCGCATGGATCCGCTTTCTTTGGCCGAAGCGAAGTTGCTCGCTCCGGTGCGTCCATCGAAGATTGTGTGTGTGGGCCGCAACTATCGCGAGCACGCCGCCGAGCTGGGCAATGAAGTACCGGTTGAGCCGTTGCTCTTCTTCAAACCACCATCGTCGTTACTCGCGCCGGGCGGCGAAATTCGTCGACCGAAGCTTTCGCAGCGGGTCGACTTCGAAGGGGAACTCGCGGTTGTAATGGGCAGGAAATGCTACAAACTGGGTGCGGACGAGGACGCACGGCCCTACATTCTCGGCTACACCTGCCTCGACGACGTGACGGCGCGCGATTTGCAAAACAAAGACGGTCAATGGACCCGCGCCAAGGGCTTCGACACCTTTTGCCCAGTCGGCCCGGTTGTGACCGACGAGATCAATCCGTGGACCGGGATTGGGGTTGAGACGCGAGTGAACGGAGCAGTCCGACAGCAGGGCAATACTCGGGATTTCATTTTTTCGCTCGGTGTCATCATTCGATACATTTCGCAGGCGATGACGCTTGTGCCCGGCGACTTGATCGCGACCGGTACGCCTAGTGGCGTTGGACCCGTGGTCGCAGGAGATGTGATTGAGGTCAGCGTCGAAGGCGTCGGGGTGCTGAGGAATTCGGTGGTCGACGAATAGATCTTTGTAAATGGGGACGGGCGCCCTTTCAACGAAACTTCTTCAGTCGCACTTGCACGTGCGTGCCATCAGGGAGTTTGCCGTCAAGTAATTCGATTTTTCCCTCTCGAACGACTCCGTCGAATTCCTGTTGCGCTTCTGGAACGCTTCCCGACGACGCTGGCGAGGGCGCCCGCGCCACACGGCCCATACCTTTATCCATGGCGGCGTTGGCCAAGCGGTCGGCTTCTTCGTTGTGTCCACGGAGAACGTGCCCTATGGAAAACCAGTCGAGTTTTGCAATCAATTCCTTGGCGCGTTCGTGGAGGTCTTGCAGAGCGGCGTTCCTCACTTTGTAGATGCCTTTGATTTGCCGTACCAGCAACTCTGAGTCGCTGATCACCTTGAGCGCCTTGTGGCCGTTGGCTACGGCATACTCCAGCGCGGCAATCAAGCCCTGATACTCCGCAAAATTGTTGGTTTGATGGCCGAGATATTCGCTCAGCGCGGCAACTTTTCGCCCGGCTTCATCTTGAATGAGGACGCCGTATCCGGACGGTCCGGGATTGCCGCGAGCGCCCCCGTCGCTGAAAGCAACGAGGTGGTGCGCAGGCGGGTTTTCGTGCGCGCTGAACAATTCCTTGGTAGCGCGAGGCGAGAAGTTTGAGGGCATGGCGAAAGTTTACACTGCGGTCATTGACTCTGCCGAGCTAAGCTCGGCCCAGACGCGCGTGACGGACGCCCTCCCTTATTTCAAATAGTGGTCGAACCATCCCGTCAGGCGATCGAGGACATCGCGGCGGTGTTCGGCTTGAAGGAACTCATGTCCTTCGCCAGGATAGATGACCAGTTGCGTTTGCACGCCCAGGGTTTTCAGCGCCCACCAGAATTCGCGAGATTGCGGCATTGGGCATTCTCCATCGTACTGGCCGACCAGCACGAGGGTGGGCGTTTTCACATTTTTTATGAACGTAATGGGCGCGCTCTTTGCATAGATCGCGGGATCGTCGTATACGGTCGCCCCGAAGTAGGGCGGCATCCATTCATCAATATCGTTTTGGCCATAGTAGCTTTGCCAGTTCGCCAGTCCGGCACCAGCCACAGCGGCGCGAAACCGGTTGGTCTGGGTCACGGCCCACATGGTCATGTAGCCGCCGTAACTCCAGCCCGTGATGCCGATGCGGTTGTTGTCGACCGGCAACGTTTTTACGACCTCGTCGACGCCCTTCAAAATATCCTGGAAATCGCCGTAGCCAAAATCCTTGACGTTCGCGGCGGTAAACTTTTCTCCTTGTCCGAAGCTGCCGCGAGGGTTCGGAAAGAGCAAAAAATATCCGTGAGCGGATAATTCGTAGGTGTTGAAGAACGCCTCAGGCCATCCGACATGGGCCTCCCCGGCCGGGCCGCCGTGCACGACCACAACCATGGGGTAGCGCTTGTTGGGATCGTAGTCGGTCGGATACATGAGCCACCCTTGAACCTTCATATCGCCATTTGACCAATGGAGGCTTTTCAGTTGCCCCCAGGCTGGACGAATGCCGTCATTTACACGAGTGACTTGCCTCCATTCTCCGATCGGGCCAGCCCAGATTTCGGGCGGGTTCGTGGATGAATTCCGAATTACTGCGGAAGACTCGCGATCTGTCGTGAGAGAAACCGTAGGTCCACCCTCAGCCTCCGTAGAGATGACGTCCGGTCCAGTCCACGCTACCGAAACTTTGCCGCTGGACAAATCGAGCCTGGAAATGCCGTCCAGACCATCAACGTTCTCGGTAAACAGAATTTTGCTTGGCGATTCCCAATAGAGCCACGAAGGTGAAGCAGCAATTGCAGGAGTCGCGTTGCGAGCATCCCCTCCGGTTGCGGACACGGTAAAAATGTCGCCACCGATCGAGCCCTCATCGCTCATGAGCCCGCCAATGAAAGCGATGGTCTTGCCATCAGGAGACCAACGCGGTACCGCGATCTGCAAAGAAGGCTTGTAAACCGGCTTGAGTTCTCCGTTTTCTGCGCTCAGCGTGTAGAGTTCGGCAACATACCAATTGGAATCGCCCGCGCCATGCGCCGCAATCGCAGCGAAACGCTTGCCGTCCGGGGACCAGTCGTACTGGTAAACGTACATGTCTGGCGGCGAGAGCTGGCGTACTTTGCCCGAGCCAACATCCACTAAGGTCAGCCGCTGTTCGTAAATCTTCTGATCGATGACCCCGGTCTCGGGCACCATGGGCATCAAGGGGCCAGCTACCCGCGGCGCATTCTCCGTAAACAAGAACGCCAGCGTCTTTTGGTCGGGAGACCATGCGGGATCGGCCAGGTAGCCCTTGAGGCTGGTCAGCTTGCGCGCGCCGCCACCCTCCACGTTCGCTGCGTAAAAATTCGATTGCCCCTCACCTTCAACATCGGAAAGAAAAGCCAGGTGTTTGCTGTCGGGCGACCAGGCGATAGTGTCCTCACTTGCGGCGTGAACATCGCTGGCCGCGGAAATACGTCTCGGCTTGGCGCCGGGAGACTTGAGGTCCTGAACGTAAATAGCGGATCCAGTCTCTGACGATTGCACCCACGCCACGCGACTTCCATCCGGTGAAATGGCCACTTGATTGAAGTCTCGGACGGCAGGGCTGGTTTGCGCGCATACACTAGCAACTACCACGAGGCAACCCAGTATCAGACCTGCCCGAAATGCGAGTCTTATCGACTTCCCACGGTTTGTCTTCATTTTTAAGTTTCCTCGAACCAGGTCATGAACGGAGCCAGCAGACTTGCAGGACGGGCTGTCTCATCCGCCCAGCCGGGCGAGGACGCCCGGCCTCCATCGGCGTTCGGGTTCATCTTCCGGCGGCCAGCCGGGTAGCTAAACGCGGCGGCAGGTCGGCGGCTAAGATACGATCCTGCGCCTTCTTCAGATTGTAGGGCACGCGGTAGAAAGCAACGATGCGGGCGTCAGAATCGTAGACGGCGAATCCCGCCCGCCAGTCGCCATCGCGCGGCTGTCCCACAGAACCGGGATTGACCAGATACGGCTGATTATTCTTGAGTGGAAATTCCGACATTTCGATTTGTCCGACCGTCTTGTAGGCGGGATGAATGGAGTTGATGTGATCGCCGTTCAACATAAAGCTTCCCTGCAAATGGGTATGCCCGAAGAAGGTCACCATGGTTGGAGCCACCATCAGCGGTTCCACCGCGTCGCCTACGGTCACTACGTATTCATCTTCATCGGCGGGCGATCCGTGTACGAATTGGGCATCCGGGAGTCCTTCAACCGCAATCGGCCCCTGCGGCAAGGAACGGAGCCACTCCAGATTTTCCCCGGTAAGCTGATCGTGCGTCCATGAGGAAGCCAGGGCGGCCACGGGATTGAAATCCTTGATGTCGATCAGGCCGCACACAGCTTTGTCGTGATTGCCGCGGACGAAGATCTTTCCCAATCTGCGCGAACGCTCAATGACTTCGTTCGGACTGGCTCCGTAGCCAACAATGTCACCCAGATTGACCACCAGGTCGTAGGGCGGTGCAGTCGCGAGGCACGCCTCTAGAGCTTCGAGATTGCTATGAATGTCGCTTAACAGAAGTACGCGCACTGTTCACCGGGCAGAATGCCGATTATAGACCCACAACAGCAAAGCACGCGCGCTGTTTCTTATGGATTGACCACCGGGCACCGCGCCCAGTGACCTGGAGACACCTCAACCAACGGTGGCAGACTGTGCGCGCACTCCGCTATGCGAGAGTCACAGCGAGGCTCAAACGGACATCCGGAAATAACCGCCTGCATGGAGGGCACCGTCCCTTCGATAGTTTGAAGGGGACGCGTACGATCCGTTTTCAACGTAGGTACGGCATTTAGAAGTCCACGCGTGTAGGGATGCGCCGCTGCATGGAAAATTTCGCGCTTCGATCCCAGTTCCACAAGATGGCCCGCGTACATCACCGCGATGCGATCAGCAACCTGGGACACCACGGCGAGATCGTGCGAGATGAATAGCATGGCCAGGCCGAACCTGGCCCGCAATTCGGCGAGCAGTTTGAGAATCTGTGCCTGCACCGTGACATCCAGAGCTGTCGTGGGTTCATCGGCAATCAGCAACGCAGGACGATTCACAATGGCCATCGCAATCATGATGCGCTGCCGCATGCCTCCGGATAGCTGGTACGGATAATCGCGGGCTCGAAGAGTTGGGTTCGGAATCGCGACATCTTCCATGGCTGCAACCGCCCGCTCCCAGGCCGCCCTTTTTGTCATCTGTGCGTGCACGGCGACCGCCTCGGCGACCTGCTCGCCGACCCGCATGACTGGATTCAGAGCAGTCATGGGCTCCTGAAAAATCATGGCCACCTGCGATCCCCGCAGATTTCGCATTTCTTCATCGGGAAGACGCAATACATCATGGGCTGAGCCGTTCCCGTTCGTAAACAGGATTTCTCCCGCGACTCGCGCCTGCGAGGGGAGCAAACGCATCAAGGCAAGTGAAGTAACGGATTTCCCCGAGCCGGATTCACCAACCAAGCCCAGGACTTCGCCAGCAGCAATGGTCAGACTGAGGTCACGAACTGCAAGCAGGGACTGTGCCGACGCCGAACCCTGGGTTGGGAACTCGACAGTAAGACGTCGGACATCGAGCAGCGGAGGCACGAGGCATATCCTAGCAGGGCTGATATGCCTTCGTGCGCTTCGCAGCCAAGTCCGAAGACCGGTGGTTAACCCTTATTGGCCTCGGTCAATCGTTGTCTGGGTCTTCAGGTTTGCTTTTGTCGTTCACGAAAAATTTAGCGTCGTGCGGTGCCGGAATCTTATGGAAAGCATTGTGTCTGTGAAAGTCAAAACAATCGGATAGGTCGTCAGCTAAAGCATCGGCATATCCGAGCGAAGGCAAGCGGTAAACTTCTTCGATGAAATGCAAAATGCTGCCGAAATCATGCGTCACGTGAGAGACATAACCCTGTCTCGCAAAGGGAGACACGACGATCAGCGGCACGCGAAAACCGTATTCGTACGAGTTGATGATGGTCGGTGGAACGTGGTCATACCATCCTCCCCAATCGTCCCAAGTGATAATGATCACGGTGTTGTTCCAATATTGACTCTGGCCGATGGCGTTGACAATCGATGCAACCCAGGACGGTCCGAGACCTTGATTGCCTGAGGGATGATCGGATTCCTGCCCGGTTGGAATCACCCAGCTAACGTTGGCGAGCTGGCCATTGGCGATGTCCGTCAAGACCTGCGCCGGCTTCAAAACAACGTCATTGTCCCAATCCGAGCCGAAGCGCAAATGCTGAATGGCATTCGGCGCGGTCCAGATGGAACCTGCCGATGGGGCGTAATACCGCCAACTGACTCCCGCGTTGTCGAGCAGGTCGGCCAGGGTTTGATGATCGTAGCAGGGGTACGCTTTCTGAGCTTCGCTGCCACTCGGATCAATGAGCCTTACAAATTCGCCTGCCGGAGCAGTACACCCGGTATTGCCATTCGCATTCGTGACCCCCGATGGATTCTCTGCAGCGAACAAATCGCTGCCTGGGCTGGGTGCGGAAGTTCCCGAAATGATGAATTGGTGCGCCGGAAAGCTGGGCCCTTGGTTGGTTTGGAACATGCGATCGCCGAAGGTGTACTGTTCCGCTAATTGAAAGTAAGGATTCAGGATCCCGGTCGAGTTGTCGACATACTTGAATTGCGGATTGGCGGGTGGACAACCGCTTGCACCCTTTTGGCACGTCACCGGAACCTTGTCTGCTCCGGTCATGTTTCCATTGGCGTACATGTCCACGAACGCGGCATGGGCGTGACTCAGATCGTAGTTGTTCGCCAGCGGTACGGCTGTCAGGGGGATTGTCTGACCCAGCGAATTCACCCCGCTCGTGGCGATGTCTACACCCGGCAGGAAGTTTGGGTTGCTGCCAAACAAATTGTCGGGCGAGCGATTTTCCTGAAAGATTACGACCACGTTCAGAAGGCCGTGGTGGTGATCTGGCGGAGCCTGGGCGTGGGCAACGGTTGTACCGAGTGAAATGAGCAGTGTGAGGATGGCAGCGACAAGTTTCATGTGGTCTCCCGGGAGTTGGCGTCACTCAAACAGTCATTCCCAACCCACCGAAGTCGGGAAGTCGGGCTCGGTCCGCCAAGTTACACATAAATGTGCACTAAGGGCACTCGCCTGTCAAGAATAAAGGGGGTTTGCATCCCGCGTCTGAAGCGGCTTTCGGGCTGTGAAAGGGCGGTAAGAGTGTCGATCGAGCCCTCTTCATTAACTCGGCCGAGCGGCCCGCTAGATGAAAAATCATGCACATTGACAGGCCGCGAGTACTCGATGTATGTTCGCCCGACGACTGAACCACTACTGCGTCTCGTTGCTGCCGAGAAATGTACTTCCCATTTGGCGTCACGACCGAGCCGCGAATATTACACTCCTAATCCAAGTAAGGACAATCTGATGAATCGAACCGCCGTTGTTGTGCCCCACAGTCGCAAGAATAGGTTTGTCTTCTTCGCTGCCCTGGTGTTTGCCATTTCTCTCGCGATGGCCGCACCGCTTCAGGCGCAATTCTCCCTGGTCAAGATCAGCACCGACAGCTTCCATAACTCTTACAGCCAACACAAAACCGAAGTTGAACCCGACACGTACTCCTGGGAATCAACCATGGTTGCGGCTTTTCAAGTCGCTCGGGTTGCCGATGGCGGTGGTGCAGACTTGGGATTTAGCACTTCCACCGACGGTGGCAAAACCTGGACCTACGGTTATCTCCCAGGGCTCACGGTGAACTACAAAGGCGGGACCTACTCGGCGGCAAGCGATGCGTCCGTGGTTTATGACGCGAAACACGGAGTATGGTTGATTTCCAGTCTTCCGATCGGGAACTCGGGAGTGAATGTCGCCGTCAGCCGCTCCAAGGATGGAATTCACTGGGGCAACCCGATTCCGGTGGACAGCAGCGGCGGAGACGACAAGAACTGGATCACGTGCGACAACAACGCCAAGAGCCGGTTCTACGGCAACTGCTATTCCGAATGGGACAGTGGAACCATCTTCATGAGCACTTCCACCGACGGTGGACTCACATGGGGGTCGGCCAAGACGACCGCGGACCAAGCTGGCGGCTCCGGTGCCGAACCCCTGGTGCAACCGGACGGCCAGGTGGTGGTGCCTTTTCTGGGATTTAATATGCAGGCATTTACTTCGACCGACGGTGGCACAAGCTGGGGTGCGAGCTTCACCATTGCCAATGTCAATACCTTTCAAGGGAACAGTAGTTTACGAAGCGTCGGACTGCCTTTTCCCTCGACCGGCATTGACAAGTCGGGAAAGCTCTACGTGGTTTGGTCGGATTGCAGCTTCCGCACAGGTTGCAGCACGAATGATCTGGTGATGAGCACTTCGACCAACGGAACGAAGTGGACCACCCCAGCTCGCATTCCGATCGACAAGCTCAACAGCACGGTAGACCACTTTATTCCCGGGCTCGCTGTGGATCGTGCCACCTCCGGCAAAACTTCCCATCTCACCACAACTTACTACTACTATCCGGAGGCTGACTGCAGCGATTCTACTTGCGAGATCCACGTCGGTTTTACCACATCCACGGACGGAGGCAGGACTTGGACCGCTGGAAAGGATCTGGGGGTAGGGCCGATGAAGATAAGTTGGTTGCCCGCCTCGCAGAATGGACCGATGCTTGCCGACTACCTCTCGTCCTCCTACGTGGACGGCAAAGCATTTGGCGTCTTCATGGTGGCCAAGGCGCCTTCCAGTGGCGTATTCAATGAAGCCGCCTACTCCACCAGGCAGCCGCTGGAGGCCTCCGCGGACGAACCGCGCTTCAGTTCACGCGGCGAAAAACGCATACCCAACGTTCATGCGGACCGGCCGTTCCCCAGAACGCAGGGTGAGGAAAGAGCAACTCCTCCCTCTGGCGAGCGTTTGCAGAAATAGCTCGAATCTCTTACACCGCCGGCACAACATGCCGGCGGCGTTGTGTTGATGCTCGCACTGGCAAGGTACGCACCGTTCATGCCGTCAATGTGAAATAAGCTTCACATTGACAGCGCGAGAGGAGCGGTGTATCTTCGCCGGGCGTCACTAGTACCGCGTCTCGTTGCGTCCTCGAATGCGCTCCCATTCAAACCGCGGCGGTCTTTGCGGGTAAAACTCCAGCGTACAAGGATAATCCGAATGAAACGAACGTTCCCCAGGCCTAAGAGTGGAAGGACTATGTCTCCTGTCTTTACATCTATGTTGGCGTTTTCAATAGCAGTGGCGACGCTCATTCCCGCACATGCGCAAATTAATCTCGTAAAGCTCAGCACGGATACGTTCCACGACTCTGACGCGCAACATCACACCGAGGTTGAACCGGATACGTTCGCGTGGGGCTCTACTATCGTGAGCGGTTTCCAAGTCGCACGCATTTCCGGCGGTGGTGGCGCCGATGTTGGGTTTGCTACTTCCACAGACGCAGGCAAAACCTGGACCAGCGGCTATCTCCCCGGCCTGACGGATAACTACAAGGGCGGGAGTTTCACGGCGGCGAGCGATGCTGCTGTTGCCTACGATGCAAGACACGGCGTGTGGCTGATCTCAACTCTTCCCCTCATCGACAATCAAGGAGAAGCCGTGGCCACCAGCCGCTCGACGGATGGAATCCACTGGGGCAAGCCGGTCATTGTGGATCAGAGCGGCTCGGACGACAAGAATTGGATTGTCTGCGACAACACAGCAACCAGTCCCCACTATGGCAATTGCTACACCGAATGGGACGAACCCGCGCTAGGCGATCTCATCTTCATGAGCACCTCCAGCGATGGCGGATTGACTTGGGGAGCGGCGAAGAATACGGGGGATCAGGCAAGCGGCATTGGCGGACAGCCCCTGGTGCTGCCGAATGGCACAGTCGTGGTGCCGATCTCCACATTAGGCACCATGATCGCTTTCCGTTCGACCAACGGTGGCAAGAGTTGGACCAGCACTTCGGTCATCGGCAACCAGAACTTCCGCGGGGAAGATGGGGGACTGCGCGACGGCTTTGGTATGCCTTCGGCACAAATTGACGGCAAAGGGAAAATCTATATTGTCTGGCCGGATTGCAGTTTTCGCAGCGGCTGCAGCACCGACGACCTCGTCCTGAGCACCTCCACCAATGGCACGACGTGGACCAAAATTGCCCGCATTCCGATCGATCCGATTACGAGCACGGTAGACCATTTCATCCCCGGAATCGGCGTTGACCGGAGCACTTCGGGCAACACCGCGCACCTCGCCGTGACCTATTACTACTATCCGGTTGCGAGTTGCAATAACTCGTGCCAGCTGGAAGTAGGATTTACGATTTCGCAGGATGGCGGCAAGACTTGGACGAAAGGACAGCACCTGGCCGGACCAATGCAGTTGAGCTGGCTGCCCCAATCGCAGAACGGACTTATGGTCGCCGATTACCTCGCGGTCGCATATGCGAACGGAAATCCGTTTGGAGTATTTGCAGTGGCTAAGGCACCCTCCGGCGGCCTGCTTAACGAGGCCATGTACACAACCAAGGCTCCTCTCTCAGCTCTGGCGGACGAACCTCGATTCAGTTCGAAAGGCGAAAAGCCCGTGCCCAATGCCGAAGGGACATACGTTTGGAAGTACTACGATGACGATGGAGAGTATCCCATCCCGCCTTCGAAGCAAGGACGACCTTTGAAGCATAGGTAACCGTGATTTCCAATGTGGCCGTCGTCACGGTGTCGGCGGCCGTGAGTTCGCAACGATTCCGCGAACGCTGAATCTCAACCCACGAGGAAAATCTCATGAATCGACATGCGTTGGCTTTTTCTACTGTAATGCTAGTGGCAGCGATTTGCGTAGCAATGGTAATGCCCGCACACGCGCAATTCACTCTCGTAAAAATCAGCAGCGACACACTCCACAATTCTGACAGTGTGCACAAGACCGAAGTGGAGCCCGACTTCTTCTCCTGGGAGAATACGATCGTGGGGACTTTCCACGTCGCCCGCGTGCCCGGATCCATCGGATGGGGCAGCGCGGACGTAGGGTGGTCCACCTCCACCGACGGTGGTAAGACGTGGACGTACGGCATCCTGCCCGGGCTGACGGACAACTACAAGAACGGACCCTATGGGTGGGCAGCAGACCCTTCTGTCGCTTATGACGCCAAACACAAGCAATGGTTGATTTCGACCCTCCCGCTCGCGGGCCAGGAAAACTCGGGCCTGATCGGAGACGTCGCCGTGAGCCGTTCTGCAGACGGTATCCATTGGGGCAAGCCGATCATCATCGATAAAACTCACGAGGACGATAAAAACTGGACCACGTGCGACAACACGCCCACGAGTCCGTACTACGGAAACTGCTACACGGAATGGGATCAAGCCTACGGCAGCGGTGACGTCCTGATGAGCACGTCGCACGATGGCGGATTGACTTGGAGCCCTGGCATTCCCTCGGCCGATCATGCCGGCGGACTCGGCGGCGAGCCCGTGGTTCAGCCCAACGGCACCGTCATTGTACCGTTCTCAGGCGGCGGCATCGACGCTTTTCGTTCCACGGACGGTGGCAAGACCTGGAGTTCTACCGTGGTCATTTCGAACGTCGACAACCATGGGGAAGATGGCAACTTCCGCAGCTTCGCGGACCTGCCCTCCGCCGGAATTGATGGATCCGGAAAAGCATACGTGATCTGGTGGGATTGCCGTTTTCGCAGTGGTTGCAGCTCGAACGACATTGTGATGAGTACCTCCACGGATGGTAAGAAATGGAGTGCCGTGAGCCGCATTCCGATCGACTCCACAAAGAGCACGGTGGACCACTTTATCGGGGGGATCGGAGTGGACCCTGCGACGTCCGGCAGCACCGCTCATCTTACGATCGTTTATTACTATTATCCCGTCTCGGCTTGCGGTAATGCGTGCCAGCTGGAAGTGGGCTTCACCACCTCTACCAATGGCGGCAAGACCTGGACAGCGGGGAAAAAACTGGCCGGACCGATGAAGTTGACCTGGCTGCCAGTCTCAGATGCGGGGTATATGGTCGCGGACTACATCGGGGTTAGCTATACAAACGGAAACCCGCGCGGCATATTTGCGGTCGCACATGCTCCTTCTGGTGGCCTTCTCGATGAAGCCATGTACACCACCAAGCAACCGCTGCTGGCCGCGGCCAGCGAGGCCCGGTTCAGCTCGAAAGGCGAGAAGCCTGTCCCCGGCGCCAAGTCGGATCACGAAATGAAGTTCTACTACGACGACGAAGGCCGTGTACCGATTCCTCCATCGCGGTTGATTCCGCCTCAGAAACAGAAGTAGATCTGTGATCGCGAACTCGAGCCGCCAGCGACTTATTGCTGGCGGCTTTTTTCTTGCGATCAGTTTCTGGAATCGCTGGACTCGGCTCTCCACAAGGATTCCGCCAGATTTTCCACATTCTGGAATCCTGATGAGTTCTTCCCACAACATGAAGTTGCGATGCTCTGTGCGCGTCAACAGCGAACTCGAAACGAATCGCCGCGAGGGCTGGCGTCGCCCGCTTGCACCAAATCCGGTCACTGGCTTGTGGAGCGGCTGCACTCGGCTGCATTCAAAGCAGATACACTTTCGCGTTTTTCGTTGACTCCCAGAATAGGAAGAGTAAAACCATAATCGTTCTTTGACACGTTCTAAGTTTATCCGGTTGGTGCGGCGTCCGGGACCCAAGCGAAGTCACTCTGCGGCATCGCAAGATGAAAAGTAGAGAGGGCAAGCAAGGGTCTATAGCAAAGCGCTGGTCGAGGCGAACCAGAACACCATGTCAAAGGCAGGATAGAGTCCCGAGGCGTTGAACTGGTTTATCCGGTTGGCGGTAAGCCCGGAGCCCAAGCAAGGATCGGTAATTGCAGTCCGCAAGGATAGCAACTATGTCAGGTCAGCAAGGGTCTAACGCGAGCTACTGGCCGAGACGAATCAGATCAACACCACCTCGGGACTCTTAGTGTTTGTAGCCTAACTACGACAATCACGTGGGGATGGGCGCCTCGCCTGTCCAGGTCGGGCAGAGCTCCGCAGCAGGGCTTTTCCACGAATAACTCGCATCAGGGCAGCTGAAGCAACTTGGCGTCCGAGATTCTTCTCAACTCCTCAGCGGAAGCAATGCATTCTGCTCTTTCAGGGATAGGCCTGCTAACGCGATTCGGATATTCGTCGTAGGTGCGATTGTCCAGTAATCTGCCGTTTTGCTTTTTTCTCACTCCGCCCCATTGCTTGAAGAAGAAAGGCACTCGCTGATCTCTACACAGTCGGCGAATGGAGATGACCCACTCCTTCTTCATCGGACGCGCGCCGGGACCACTCTCGCCGCCAACAATGACCCACGCGATACCGGTCAGATCGATTTCCCCGAGGTCTTCGAGCAATGGTTCGATTGACAGAAAGCGTACTTTAGCGGAGGCGTGGCGAAGATGATCGATTCGGGGCAATCCGTATTTCCGATCTTCGACGCTTACACCCCACCAGATGTTTTCTTTCTCCGCGGCGAACCGTAGTTTCCCGTTGAGCAAGTCCCGCAGTCTTTCCGATCGCTTGGTCAACACCTGATACGTATGCCAGTCAGCGGTCGCCATCACCCGCGAAACCGCTTCGGTGTACGCGTCGGGCACTCCCGGCTGAAACAAATCGCTCATGGAATTGACGAAGACCAACTTGGGCGCACGCCAGGTAAAAGGCTCAGTCAGCTTTTCCGGGACCAAACGCAGATCGAACCCTTGCTCGTAAGGATGACCCCTGACCCTGCGAAACCGCTCCGCGAAAGTCTCCGCATAGCAGTGTTTGCATCCGGGGCTGATTTTTATGCAGCCCCGGACGGGGTTCCAGGTGGCGTCGGTCCACTCGATTTTGGAAATTATTGCCAGTCTTCGCCTCCTAGAAACATCTGGTCGGTGCTGTACTTTAACACTTGATCCCAGAAACTGTACGCTCGAGGACTACGCGAGAATAACGCTAAGGTGTAGAGCCGAACATTCATTTCAGGGATGGTGATCGGTTTCATCTTATAGAACGGCTGCGGCTGATATTCCAGCGTCTCCATGCTGTTAGAGAATTCCTCGGCCAAAAACTGCGGGAACAGGACTCCCTCCAGGAGGCGGCTCTTCCATCTCTCACGCCAAGTCTTCGACCCAAGGAACTCGTCAACCTTTACCGCCTCGTCCTTAACGTAGTTATCGATGTTCCTATTTGCATCCATGTAGAGAGCGAGCAAGACCAAGAAATCCACGTACTTTTTCGAGAGCTTGCGCAGAGTTTCAAACTTAATTCCGATGTCATAAGGGTCAACAAAGCAGAGCGACAATACGCGATGGCCGGGCGAATGTGGAGGAATCTCAGCCAAGATATCGTCAGCGCGCTGATTGCAATCACCGAGTATGTACGCCACCTTCGCAAGCGGCGCGGTTTTTTCGACGCGAGCTTTGAGAGCATCAAGGTTCTTGGAGTTCTTTTCGCAGAAAATGTATTTGTCGAAGGGATGCTCTAACGTAAGAGCCTGAATAGGAGAGCCAACTATCGTTCTCGATGTTTCTCGGATCTTGCTGTAACCAGATCCAGCGTACAGCTCGACATAAACCCGTTCGTGCCACTTGTCCTTCATCCCGGTGGAAAATAGCTTTGCGTAAAACGATACGAGGCCATGCTTCTCCTCAGCCCATTTGCCGACCTCTGAACAAGTTAATCCGTCATCAGAGACGTCCACGTTGCTCCTTGTATTCGCCTTGTATTCGCCATTGTGCCAGAAGGTTTGAGATTACTCAATAACTCTTGAGTTTACAGTGGAGCAACGTCCAAGGCAGCGGACAGGAGTGTCCGCTCTACATATCTCGACGGAAGGACTGATGACTAGGACGCGATAGTGAAGCTGCAGACCCGACACGGAGAGGCAACTACCAGGTGCACACCGATCGAGATGGATTACACTCTGGGGTACCGAAACCCATGCAAGACGCGACGAAAAATCTACTGCTCGTTCTGGTTGCCCTCTTCCCCATCGTGGACCCGCTCGGAGGCAGCCCCTTTTTTCTGGCGCTGACCCGGCAATACGCACCGGAAGCACGAAAAGCGTTGTCGCGGCGCATTGCGGTCAACAGTTTTTTCTTGCTGGTTGGATCGTATTTTATTGGGACTTACGTGCTCGCCTTCTTTGGGATTTCGGTGCCGGTGGTGCAGGTCGGCGGAGGCCTGATCGTGATTGCGACGGGATGGTCGCTGCTGAAGCAGCGAGATGACGAAAAACACGATGTACAGAGAAGCGTCCAGCCGCAAGACACATTCCGCCAGGCGTTCTATCCCTTGACCATGCCACTGACCGTTGGCCCGGGATCAATCTCCGTGGCGATCACGCTGGGCGCGAACGCGGCTCACCATCACCAGTACCATCCTCTGACAATCTTGACTGCCCTCATTGGGTTGTTGTTGATCGCGGTCAGCATTTGGCTTTGCTATGGATTTGCCGACCGGCTGGCGCGCATCTTTGGAGCAACGGGGATGACGGTGATCACGCAATTGTCGTCCTTTTTCCTGGTTTGTATCGGTGTGCAAATCGCCTGGAACGGGATCAAAGCGTTGCTGGAGTCGGTGACACTACATATGGGCTGACCAGTCGGTACCTTCCTCTGGCGTCACTCACCATTCACGAATAAGGACTTGTTCCCCCCGCAGGAAACCGCTGCTATAGTACGATTCGCCAAAGCGGCGATAGCCTATGAAGATAACCAAATCGGTGTGGGGTACGGTCCCTCGAAAGACAGTCATTATTTCTCTGATCGGAGTTTTCTTTACCTTCAGCACGATCGGGTTTGCCAACGACATTATCGAGATGGGCCGCGCGCCTGCGCTCCGGTTCGGGTTGGCCATTTTATTAACTGGTCTATTCTGTGTGTCGTATGCGGTTACGGGAACCATTCTTCGAAAAAATTGGTGGAAGGCGGGCTTGCCAATCTTTATCGCGCAGTTCGTAGTGATGAACGCGCTTGGCAACTTGTTTCCCGGCCTGCCCGAACCAACCTGGATGGGCACGGCCGAGATCGCTCGTTTGCAAAGCCGGCTGACTCTCGATGGTATAGGCATCATGCTTGTGGTTGCAGTGGGCTACGCATGCTTCGCTTACGTCTCAATTACCGAGGGCAGACGCTATTTCCGCGTCCACGCGGAGATGGCGCTGGCCACCGAGATCCACCACGTGCTCGTCCCCACCATCGATATGAAGAGCGATGGGTTCGAGTTTTACGGACGCTCTCTGCCGAGTGGCGAGGTAGGTGGCGACCTGGTCGATGTGTTTCAGAACGATCGGGGCTGGATCGCTTACATTGCCGACGTCTCCGGCCATGGTGTTGCTCCGGGCGTCGTCATGGGCATGGTCAAGAGTGCCGCGCGAATGCAACTCTCGTCCACGGAAGAAAGCGCGGCGCTGCTCGAACACCTGAACTCGGTCCTGATCCCCATCAAGAAGCCCGAGATGTTCGTTACGTTCGCTTACCTGGCATGGAATGGAGAACGATTGCAGTACTCCATGGCGGGACATCCCCCGATTTTGCACTACCATGCCGCGACCAAGGAAATTTCTGAATTGGCGTGCTCCAACCTTCCGGTGGGAATGTTTGGCGGGCAACAGTTCGTTAGCGGGTCGGTGCAGTGCGCTCCCGATGACTTGTTCCTGCTATTTACGGACGGAGTGCTCGAAGTCGCGAATGCCAAGGACGAGGAGTTTGGCTTGGCTCGCGTAAAGGAGGTTATGTCGGCGCACGCCGGCAATCCGCCCAGCGCAACCTTGCAGGCGGTTCTGGATGCTACAAATCGTCATGGACATGCGACTGACGACCAGTCGTTGTTACTTGTTCAATGCCACCTTCGCACGGCCTGATACTGACAAGTAAGTTAGGTCAACGGCAGCGGACAGGAGTGTCCGCGCTACACGTTTATGGTTGGGAACTTTTTGGGTGTATTGGACATTAAAGGTATGTGAGGCGAGCCGGGAGGTTGCGCTTACGGCTATGACGAGTGACGAAGCCTTGATGTTGGAATTCCAGCGCGGGTCGCGTGAGGCGTTTGAGGAATTGTTTGCGCGGTACCGGGAACCGCTTTACGGGTTTTTCTGCCGGCGGTTAGAGAGCCGTGAGCGGGCCGAGGATCTGGCGCAGGAAACTTTTCTGGCGGTGATTCGCGCCAGCTCGCGTTATGAACCTCGCGCACTGGTGCGGACTTACCTTTATGGGATCGCGTTGAACTTGGTGGCGTCCGAGCGGCGCACGAGGGTCAGGAATGCAGTCCTGGTGGAGGGCGGTTCGGAGGTTGCTGCGAACCCTGACTCTGATGCTGCGCTGTGGGTTCGGCGGGCGCTGGAAAGGCTCGATGCCTCGGAGCGCGAAATCCTCATGCTGCGTGAATATGAACAGCTCAGCTATTCCGAAATTGCGCAGTTGCTGCGAATTCCAGTGAACACGGTCCGGTCCAGATTATTTCGGGCGCGTCTGGCGTTGAAAATCTGGCTGGAGCCGGAGAAAAGAACGCATGGCTCTGGAATGGCAATCGACGCATCGGCGCGGCGCAGGGAAGGCGAGGGTTTGAAATGAGCCAAAACCATCCTTTTGAGCAAGAAGAGTTGATGGCCTATCTGGATGGGGAGTTGTCGACGGATCGGGCGACTGCGGCTGTGGCGCATCTGGAGCGGTGCCCGGACTGCCAGCGGGTTGCGGCGGTTCTCCGAGAGGTTTCGCAGGACCTGATGGCTTGGGAAGTGGGCTCGTCGAGTCCACGGATCGAGGCAGGGATTTCTTCGGCGCTTGAGGAGCGGGGACGGGAATCGGCTGGGGCGAATGCAGGTAAAGAGATCCCAGTGGGCATCTCTCGTGTTCGCCGCTTCACGCCGTGGGCTTTGGGGTTTGCGGCTATCTGTTTAGTGGTGTTTGTGTGGAGCGTAAAGAGCGTCGGCCCGAACCCGGGCAAACCTTTTAACAGTGTGCCATCTTCGGTCGGAGAACCGATGGCGGAGAGAGCGCCCGTCAACGGACGAATTTACGATAGGCTTCAACAGTTTTCAAAATTGCAGCAAGCTCCTGAGGTGCAGGCACCTCCTATGGATTCGAACGGCCTTCCTCAGGGAACGGGCGTTCACGCGCAGAGGTCGATCTCTGTCGACGGCCGGCCCCCCACCAACAGCGCAAGCCCAGTTCGCGCTGAAATTTTGATGGCGGGAGACAGTGTAGTCCCGCCCCCCGGCGGGCCGATGATCGTCCGCACGGCTGGAGTGACCCTGACGACCAGGGATTTCGACCAGGCGCGAGCTGGTCTCGACGACATTCTGAGAAGGCACCGCGGATATGTTGGTGAGCTGAACGTTAATACTCCGGCCGGCGTGGGACGCACCCTTACCGCAACTTTGCGGGTGCCAGCTGATCAGCTCGACGCAACTTTGGCCGAGCTGAGAAAACTGGGGCGGGTCGAGGCCGAGTCACAGAGCGGACAGGAAGTCACGGCGCAGTACGTTGACCTTGAAGCGCGGCTCTTGAACGGCCGTAACACCGAGCGGCGGCTGATAGACGTGCTGCAGCAGCGAACTGGGAAGCTGGCCGATGTGCTTGCGGTCGAGACCGAGCTTAGCCGGGTGCGTGGTGAGATTGAGAGCATGGAGTCACAGGGAAAGAGTCTGGCAAAGCAGGTAGACTTTGCGACGCTGAACGCGACTGTTAATGAAGACTATAAGGCGCAACTCCAGGTTGTGCCGCCTTCTACTTCGACGCAATTTCGCAATGCGGCCGTGGACGGTTACCGGAGCATGGTTGACGGGATCGTCGGCGTGGCGGTCTTTCTTTTTTCCTACGGGCCTAGCCTTCTTTTGTGGTGCGCAGTCTTGTTCTTTCCTGTTCGTTTCTTTTGGAGGAAGTTTCGGCGGGTGAACCCTGAGTAGTCGCGTGCTGTCATCCCTTCGCACGGTCGAACGGCAGCGGACAGGAGTGTCCGCTCTACATGAACTATAATTGCGCGCACGGATGACTCTTGCTTCTGGCGCAAAACTTGGGCCTTACGAAATTCTGTCACCGCTGGGTGCGGGCGGGATGGGTGAGGTGTATCGGGCGCGAGACACTCGTCTCGATCGCACTGTGGCGATCAAGGTCCTTCCTTCGCATCTTTCTACTGATCCTGGATTGAAGCTTCGCTTTGAGCGTGAAGCCAAGGCGATTTCTGCTTTGCAACATCCGAACATCTGCACGCTCTATGACGTTGGGTCGCAGGATGGTGTGGACTTCCTGGTGATGGAATGCCTGGAAGGACAGACCTTGGCGGACCGGCTGGTGAAGGGTGCCCTACCCTTAGAACAGGTTTTGAAGATTGGCGCGGAGATTGCGGGGGCGCTCGAGAAGGCGCACCGGCAGGGGATTGTGCATCGTGATCTGAAGCCGGGGAACATCATGCTGACCAAGTCGGGCGCGAAGCTGATGGACTTCGGGTTGGCGAAACCGGAGTTGGCGGTGGCGACGGGGACGAAAGGTTTGTTGACGCCGTCCACCCCGACTATGAATCTGGCTTCGCTCACGTCAGCTGCATCACCGCTTACGCAGAAGGGTTCCATCGTTGGGACGTTTCAATACCTGGCTCCGGAGGTGTTGCAGGGATCGGAGGCCGATGCGCGGAGCGATCTCTTCAGCTTGGGTTGTGTGCTTTACGAGATAGTAACGGGGCGGCGGGCTTTTGAAGGGAAATCGCAGCTCGGTGTGCTGACCGCGATTTTGGAAAAGGAGCCGGAGCCGATCGTTACAACGCCTGCAGCGCCACCGATGCTGGATCGAGTGGTGCGCGCTTGTCTGGCGAAAGATCCAGCGGATCGTTATCAGGCTGCGCATGATGTGGCGATGGACCTGCGGTGGATGGCGGACTCCGCGGGCGGTGAAGAGGCGAAGCCAGCACGGGAGTTCAAGAAGTCCTGGGCGATTTTATTGGCCACGGCAGTCGTGGTGTTGGTTGGGCTTGCCGCTCTGGGTGGATTCTGGTGGGCGAAACACGGCGAAAGTGGAAAGGCCCTTCACGCCGAAATACCGCCGCCGGACAAGTTCTCGTTCGACGCCACCGGAGACAACGGGGGCATGCCGGTGCTGTCACCCCAGGGCGACAAGATTGCCTTTGTCGCTCATTCCGCGAACGCCCAATCCCTTTGGGTACGGTCGCTGGAAAGTGACACGGTGCAGCAACTCGAAGGCACGCAGGGCGCGATCCATCCCTTCTGGTCGCCGGATGGTCGGTACGTCGGATTCTTCGCTTACGGGAAGTTGAACAAGATCGCCGTGTCGGGAGGACCGGTCTCGGTTATAGCCGATGCTCCGAATCCGCGTGGTGGCACGTGGAGCGCGGATGACGTGATCGTGTTCAGTCCGGACTTCCGCGACGCGCTTTTGAAAGTGAGCGCACAGGGCGGCACGGCGGTCCCGGCCACCGTGCTGGACAAAGAAAAGCACACCACCCATCGTTGGCCATGGTTTCTTCCGGACGGGAAACATTTTATTTTTCTGGCGACCAGCCACACGGCAGGAAATCCTGAATATGACGGAATCTACTTTGGGTCGGTCGAAAGCACGCAGAGCCACATGGTGGTTCCGTCGGATTCGGGGGCGCAATACGCGTCAGGACATCTGCTTTATCATGCGAACCGGGCGCTGGTGGCGCAGGCATTCGACGTAACGGCGGGCAAGTTGTCGGGCTCGCCTGTGACTCTGATTAGCAATATCCGCTACGACTCAGGAGTGTGGCGCAGTATTTTCGCGGTATCGCAGAACGGGCTCATGGTGTACCAGACAGGGAGTGCCGCCGCGGCGGGAACACGCCTGGTATGGTTTGACCGCTCCGGGAAACAGATTAGTGACGCGGGTCCGCGCGAGAATGGATTGTTTGACGTGACTCTCTCGCCCGATGGCAAGCGGGTTGCGTTTGTCGCGGGAAATCCTGCTACGGACGTATGGGTGCTTGATCTGGAGCGCAAAACCAAAACCCGTATTACGTTCGAGGAAACAGTTCAGTATCCAGCATGGTCGCCCGACGGCAAGACACTGGCATTCGCAGTGACCCCGGGCCAAGGCGGAGGCCTGGTCGAAATTCGCAGTAGAGCCGCGGATGGCAGCGGAACGGAGAGGACTCTAGTCAGCACGCCGCGTTCGTACCATTATCCAGGATGGTCGCCGGACGGAAAGTACCTGACCTACATTCTTGGCATGGGCGAGAAAATGCTGTCGCTGTGGGCGGTGTCGGTTGCGGGAGATGCTCAGCCGGTTGCGGTGGTGCAGCCGCCCTCACAGAGGTCCAATATTTATGGGTATCGACTTTCGCCTGACGGCCGTCTGGTGGCGTACATCTCCGACGAGTCCGGACAAAACGAGCTCTACATCACGACCTTCCCGGAGGGCAAAGGGAAATGGAAGGTGTCGAGCGGCGGCGCGTCATATCCCAGGTGGAGCGGAAGTGGAAAGGAAGTGTTCTTCAACAATCTGAACGACGATTTTTTCAGCTGCCCGTTGACGTTCAAGGGTTCGGAAATTGACGTGGGCACACCCCAGCGTCTGTTCCATGCCAGCATGCCCGGAATCGGAGTGCCTTATGACGTTTCGGCGGACGGTCAACGCTTTATGGTGAACCTGGCGGAAGAGGAAGGCGCGGCGCCGCTGTTTCTCGTCGTGAACTGGCCTGCGGAGTTGAAAAAATAGCTCTTGCTGGTGGATTTAAGAAGGCATTCAGGCACTCACTTCGAACTCGTCAAATCGGCGCCACTTGTAGACTGCGATCGAGACGATCCAGCTCAATGCGAAAAGGCCCACGATGAAATATCCGAGTGTGCCGAAGTGATCGTTAAGACTGCTGATTCCATCCCAGAACTTTCCCTTCAGGTGAAATTGCCCGGCCAGTAGTCCGAGAGCCTCGATGCCTCCGACGACGAGCGCGACGACCACGGAGATGCAGGTAATCGTGATGTTGTAGTAAAGCTTGCGAATAGGCTTTACGAAGGCCCATCCGTACGCTCCCAACATGAGGATGTTGTCTGTGGTGTCAATCAGCGACATTCCTGCCGCAAAGAGGATGGGGAACACGAGGACTGACCAAAACGGCAGGCCCTTCGATGCTTCGGTGGCGGAAACGCCCAGTAGACCAATCTCGGTTGCAGTATCGAATCCCAAGCCAAACAAGACGCCCAGAGGATACATGTGCCAACTGCGCGAGATCATGCGGAACATCGGGCGAAACACTCGCGAGAGAAGTCCTCGACCGCTGAGGAGCAGGTCGAGATCTTCTTCAACATAGGGCTCGCCGCGACGGACTCGTACGAAGGTGCGGTAGATGGATCGCAGGACAATCAGATTGACGATTGCGATGGCAAACAGAAAAAACGCAGAGACCAACGTGCCGATGACTCCGGCAATGTTTCTGAAGGCGTCGAGGCGATGTTGAAGTGCCAGTGCCGCTCCAGCGATCGCGGCCGAGCCGAGCACGACGATAGTCGAATGCCCCAGTGAGAACATGAAGCCGACCGCAACTGGCCGCTTTCCATCCTGCATTAATTTGCGGGTTACGTTGTCGATGGCCGCTATGTGGTCGGCATCGACGGCATGGCGCAGGCCAAAGCTGTAAGCGAGAAGCGCCGTCCCCAACAGAACCGGGTAATGATGGAAGGCGATGCTGGCCCAGAGCCATGCCGCGATGTTGAACGCGAACAAGATGGCATAAATGGCGACGATCCTGGCACGAAGATTATCGGCAGCATCGTCGAACAAATGATTCAGTTTGGGCTGCAGTGTTGATCTCACGATAGAGAAACCATAAACGCTAGGGTGCGCCAGTGCGTCCGAACCTGTAAGTGAGGGTCGCGCTGGCATAGGATGGAATGCGAACTCCGACGACCTCCTGAATGTCGGAAGGATAGAAATTTTCCGTGGTCTGACCGGTGTAGCCGCTGGCGATGAGAAAATTCACGCCGGCAGTCAGGCGGCCATTCAGAAAAGGGCGGACGAGAGCGCCGCGAAATTCTTTCACGGGAGTGCCCGTACACTGGTTAATCAAGACGGGCAGGCAGCCTGTGCCTAGCGGCTTAGTGCCGACATATTCGAATTCCCCTCGGGCTTGCAAACCGAAGGGGAGCTTCTGAATGGTTCCCAGCAGATCGAAGATGGTGCGAGGGGCCTCGGGTGTGGGTTCTCCAGTGTTGAGGTCTCTAGCGTCGGCTTTGGAGAAGGTTGCCAACAAAGAGGATGAGCGAAAGTTCCGGCGCACCGTGAGCGTCATGAACCGAAGGCGGCTTGGCCCTTCATCAAATGGCAGACCAGTGTCCGGGTCGATTTTTGCGAGTTGTTGGCTGTTGGTGACGTGGCCCAGAGTGAGTCGGACATCCGTCTTATGGATGGTCTTGCTGGCGACGAGTTGATATGCGCGCGCCGTAGCCACGGGAGTGCCCGCGGTAGCTCCCGTGCCGATGCGCGGATCTTCGGTGAAGAAAGCTTGGCCGAAGCTGAAGGAAATGAGGGGAGCGTACCACGAATCGCTGGGAAGAAGGGAAATGGTGGCTTTCGGCGAATTCACGCCCACCCACTGTTGAAATGAATTCTGCGAGCGCAAGAGATCCTGGTTATCAAAACTAATTTCATCGCGGCGCCAGCCGAGATAATAGCGGAAATAACGGCTGAGCGGGCCCTCGACGGCAATGTAGGGTGCTACCGTTCCTATCGTGATGTTATTCGAGTCGACGGGAATGAACGGGCCGTAATAGCTAGGGTTGCTGGGATTGAAGAAGCCATACTGGTCGAGATCGTCGCGCCGCGGCGCTTCCCGGGCGTAGTCAAACCCTCCCAGCAACGAAACATATTCGGAAAGTTTGTTCAGGTAGTTTGCGCTGGCGCCGGCCACGGTGCGGAACTCGCTCTGGCGGATGAGGCCCTGTCCGAAATCCGAAAACAAGGAAAGATTGTAGGTGCGAAAGAAACCGGACAGCTGCAGTTGCTGGCTTCCAGTGAGTTGCCAGACGTCATTCAGAGCAACGAGTGCGGTGTGGGTCTGGTCTTTTTGGCGGGGATCGATCGTGTCTCCATAGTTGGCGACATGGGCATCGGCGGAATTCGTGGCGAGAATCGGAATTAGTCCTGGTACGTAAGAAAAACCGTAATACCCAATGCCAAACAAAGTGAGCCGGTGCTGGCCGACTTGGAACATTTGCTCGCCGTTGAATTTGTACTGTTGGCGATGCTCCAGCCGATCGAGGAATCCATTGCCATAAGAAGCGGAGAACGCCATCCACGATTGGGGGCTCGGGCTTATTCCCGCAACCACATCGAGGTCGCGGTAGTCCCCCGTGACCGTGATAAATGGATCGAGGCGGGAGCGCAGCCCGTAGGTCGCGGCGAGGTCGACGGAGTGATTTCCTTCGCGAACGTTGAATGCTCCTCCATCGATCTGAACGCTCTCCAGCACTTCGGGAATAAAGATGTTGGGGTCGGCATAGCCATTGCCGTGTGCGTTCGCAGACAGGTTGTTGGGCACGAGGTAGGTGCCAACAGCGATGTACTGGGCGATGGGTTCGCCGTGATCACCGGCGACTCCGGGCGCAAAGTATTGCGGCGCTTTGATGCCGCTGGATGCGGTTTCAATGGGATATCCTGGGATGGAAACCGGCGCACCGGGACGACCGGGGTTGGCGTCAAGCAAATCCTGCCGAACAAAAACCTTCTCTCCAGGGTCGGGAGAGAGCACGTCGGATTGGTTCACGTCGGCGGTGACTGTGACGGTCTCGATCCGCGAAGCGAGCTCGGTCATTTGAATGTCGATCCGGGGATTGCCATCGGGGTGGACCGTGATCGGGCAGGTGACCGGGTGGAATCCAGAAGCGTCGGCTTCGATAATGAATTCGCCGGCCGACGTGACCTTCAGCAGAAACTCTCCATCCGCCCCCGACGTCGTCTGGGACAGGACTTGTTTGTGCTCCATAAGTTGGATCGAGGCGTCTGGCAGAGCGTTTCCTTCGGGATCGATGACTCGGCCCTTCAGCACGATCTCCTGCGCAAGGCAGGGCGTGAGAAGCAGGACGAAAACGACGATCTTGATCCCATCCATATTACGTTTTCTGCTTTCGTGCTACCAGAGGAGATCGTGGAGTACCTATACAGGTTGTGCTCCTTTCAACTATTACGGTTTTCGATGAGGGTTTGGATTGCCTCAAGTTAACGGCGGTGGACAGGAGGGTCCGCCCCACACGTTACAATATCGGAGTGAGTGCAGTGACTACGTCTCCGGTTTCTAGTGGGGCTTCCGCGCAGAGCCGTCCTTATACCTTATGGCAGAGATTCTTGCTCTGGCTGATCACGTGGACGGGAGTTGTGGTGGTCCGTCTGATTGGCCCAACGCTGCGTTTTTCGGCCTCGTATGAAGATGGGGCGCCGCCGACTCTCGATACGCGTCCCATAGTTTATGCATTCTGGCATAGCTGCATCCTTCCCGCGATGTATCTCTGGCGGAATCTACAGATCAGGGTCATGAGCAGCGATAGTTTTGATGGGGAATGGATGGGCCGCATTATGCGGAAATTCGGTTTTGTGAAGGTGCGCGGATCGAAGAGCCGGGGAGCTGTGCGTGCTTTGCTGGGCATGCGCCGGGAACTCGAGCAAGGCTGGACGGTTGCATTTACTATCGACGGCCCGCGCGGTCCGCGATTCGTCGCCAAGCCGGGGCCTGTTCTGCTGGCACGTGCAACGGGCGTGCCCATGGCGGTGTTTCATATTGCGCTGGAGAAGGCCTGGATTTTGAATACGTGGGATCGGTCGATGATTCCGAAGCCGTTTTCACGGGCGCTGATGCGCGTGAGTCGCAAGATTCCGGTTCCTCCGGACGCGGATGATTCGGAGAAAGAACGATTTCAGGCGGAGCTACAAGCTTCGTTGGAGCGAGTTCGCGAATTTGCGGAAGCGAACGTGGGAAAGGTGGGAACGACGGAGTTTCCAGTGATAAAGAGTTAGATCGTGCTGGGTGTGTGAAAGGGCACGGCTTCAAGAGGTGCCGCCGAGACCCAAAGAAGACGAGCGAGGAGTCCGTCATCAACGGGCTGCGGCGATTTGCGATACGATTTGTCTCTGCAGAAATGAGGATTGATGGCTGCGATTATTCTGGACGGCAACAAGATCGCTGGCGAAATTCGGGCGGAAGTCGCGTCTGAAGCGAGGGCAATGACAGCAGCGGGCGTACGTCCAGGGCTGGCCGTGGTTCTGGTCGGCCACAACCCGGCGTCGGAGGTTTACGTCCGGGGAAAGGTGAAGAGTAGCGGCGAGGTTGGAATTTACAGCGAGCAGCACACGCCGCCTGAGACGGCTTCGACGGAGGAATTGCTTGAGTTGATCGCGGACCTGAACCGGCGCGAGGAGATCGATGGCATTTTGGTACAACTTCCGTTGCCGCCCCACGTCGATGCCAAGAAAGTTTTGCTGGCGGTCGATCCGGCGAAGGATGTGGATGGATTCCATCCCATGAATGTGGGATTCCTCTCAACGCAGCGGCCCGGGCTGGTGCCGTGTACGCCAGCGGGAATTATGGAAATTCTCAGGCGCAGCCGGATTCCGATAGCCGGACAGGAAGCGGTCGTGGTCGGCCGTAGCGATATCGTAGGCAAGCCGACAGCGATGCTGTTGATTAATGGCAACGCGACGGTCACGGTTTGCCATTCGAAGACGCGCGATCTTCCTGGGGTTTGCCTGCGAGCGGATATCTTAGTCGCCGCGATTGGCCGGGCGGGAATGGTTACGCGCGAATTCGTGAAGCCAGGCGCGACGGTGATCGACGTGGGCATGAATCAAGTGACGGACCGGGCGGAGTTCGAACGGCTCTTCGCGGGAAATGCGAAGCGGGAGGAAACGTTTCGGACAAGAGGATCGACACTGGTTGGCGACGTACATCCACATGTGGCCGAAGTTGCGGGAGCGCTTACCCCGGTGCCGGGCGGCGTTGGGCCATTGACCATCGCCATGTTGATGGCGAACACGGTGCGGGCCGCGAAGCTGCGGCGGGGCGGTTTCGTGGCGGAGCTTTCGCGGGCTTGAGGTATTTCACCACAGAGTCACAGAGACGCAGAGTAACGCAACGCTGTTTTTGCGTCTGCTTCCGCACTCTCCAAGACGACGGGTAGAGGATTTTCTGAAATGTTCTCTCTGTGACTCTGTGGTGAATTAGGTTTCAGATGAGGCTGGATTGCTGAAAGTCGGACTGACGGGCGGGATTGCTTCTGGCAAATCCTTAGTGGGCGAAATGTTTGTGGTGCTCGGCGCTCATCTGATTCAGGCCGATTCGATTGCCCATCAACTCATGCAGCCAGGCGAAGCTGTTTATCAGGAGGTACTGCGGCATTTCGGGGCGGGAATCCTCAATCCCGATAGTAGCGTCAATCGAGCGCGGCTGGCAGAAGCTGCGTTTGGCGCTTCGGGGCGAAACGAGCCTTCCCGCATTCAAGAGCTGAACCAGATTGTGCATCCAGTAGTGATTCAGAGGCAGGAAGAATGGATGTCGGAAGTTGGCCGGGGCGATCCGCGAGCGATCGCAATCGTGGAGGCGGCACTCATTTTGGAAGCGGGTTCGGCTAATAGTTTCGACCGTCTAGTGGTTGTAACCTGCCGTCCTGTACAGAGGATTCAGCGCTGGGCGGCCCGTGTGGGAGTGGACGAGGAAGTTGCCCGCCGGGAGGTGGAACGGCGCATGGCGGCTCAGTTTCCGGATGAAGAAAAGATCAAGGCAGCGGATTATGTGATCGACAACTCCGGGTCGTTGGACGAAACCCAGAAACGGGTGGAACAAGTTTATCGCGATTTGAAGCGCGAGGCGGAGAAAGAGGGCAAATCTTAAATCGCAGAGTTCGCAGAAAAGGTCCGCAGAGGCCGCTGAGGACTGTTCGAAGCTGCGCCAGGCGCTTGATCATCCGATAATTAATTACAATCTAGGTGTGAGTCCGTGGAAGGTTTCTGAACTATGAGGCTGCTTCGATCGGTTTTGCTTGCCGTGATTCTCGCCGGCGCGTTTTTCTATTTCACTACTTATCGTTCGGGACGGGGCCTACTGATCGACTGGGTGGGACATCCGGACAAGGTGGAAATCAGTGAGGCTTCTGGCAACGACGGGCTGGACGCAGAAGAACAGAACAATATCACGGTCTATCACAAAAACATTGGCTCGGTGGTGAACATAACGTCAAAGGCAGTCACGTTCGACTTTTTTTATGGGTTGGTGCCTGAGGAAGGGCAGGGATCGGGCTTCATCATTGACAAAGAGGGGCACATACTGACCAACTACCATGTGATTGCGGATGCGCGTCAGATTGAGGTGACGCTGCATAACCGCAAAAAATATGGGGCGACAATTGTGGGCGTCGACCGCGCGCATGATTTAGCAGTAGTTCAGATCAAAGCGCCCGGACTCACGCCGATGGTCCTCGGGGATTCGAGCAAATTGCAGGTCGGTCAGAAAGTATACGCAATCGGCAATCCGTTTGGGCTGTCGGGCACATTGACGCGCGGCATCGTGAGTTCGATCCGACAGGTGCAGGAGCCGGATGGCATGAAGATTGAAGACGCCATCCAGACGGATGCGTCGATCAATCCTGGGAACTCCGGCGGCCCGCTGCTCAACATGCACGGCGAAGTTATCGGCATTAACACGATGATCGCTTCGAACGTTGGCCAGAGTGCAGGCATTGGTTTCGCCATCCCGATCAATACCGCCAAAGCGGTCATCAACGATCTCCTCACCTTGGGTCGGGTGCGGCGTCCCGCGCTGGGCGTAACCACGATTCCGATTGATCCTCAAATAGCGGATCAGATGGGGCTGGCGGCGGATTACGGGTTACTGATTGTGCAAGTGGTGCCGGGAGGAGCCGCGGACAATGCGGGCCTTCGCGGCGGGAGCCAGCGCGCATTTCTAGGCAACACTCCGATCGCAGTGGGCGGGGACCTGATCGTGGCCCTCGATGGGGAACAAGTGGAGGACCAACAGCAACTCGCGCAGATCATGAACAACCACCGCGCTGGCGATACGGTCCGCATCACCATCTACCGTGGGAAGAAAAAGCTGCAGGTGAGTGTGGTGCTGGGTGAGGCGAGGCAGGAGGTGTAAAATGCTGCATTCAGCCAGTGCAAAACTTCAGCTGGCCTTCCCCTTCTAGGCGGCGGTCTGTTCAAAAAAATCTTCGATTTCATTTACTTCTTTGTCGCTTAGGTGGAATTCTCCCGCACGCATCACGCCATCGGCTTGTCGAGCATTTCTTGCCCCCACAATCGCTCCGGTTACGGCGGGATTTCGCAGCGTCCAGGCAATCGAGACTTCGCCCGGCGAACGGCCATGACGTTTTCCGATCTCGCGCAGTTGCTCGACCAGCGCAAGGTTACGTGACAGCTTCGGCTCTCTGAACTCAGGATCGGTACTGCGCCAATCATCCTTCGGAAGCCTGGCCGCACGCTCACGCGTCATCGCGCCGGTCAAAAGCCCCGAAGCCATGGGCGAATACACGATCACGCCGATGTCCTCGCGCTGGCAGTATGGAAGAATGTCTTCCTCAATCCCTCGATTTATCAGTGAATAGGGGGGCTGCAGAGAGGTGATGGGCTCGATGCTCTGCGCGCGGCGCATTTGCTTGACGTCGAAATTCGACACGCCGATCCAGCGTACCTTGCCCTGCCGCCGCAACGCGGCAAGAATGGACCACCCTTCTTCGAGGTCGGGAGACTCAGGATCTTCCGGCGGCCAGTGAATCTGGTACAGGTCTATGGTTTCCAGGCCGAGGCGCCGCAAGCTGTCTTCGACTTCGCGGCTAATCGAATCCGCGTGCAGGTTCTTCTGAACGTTTCCTTGTGCGTCCCAGCGCAAGCCGCATTTGGTAAAAACGTAGGGTTTCGCGCCCGGCCACTCTTTCAGCGCGCGGGCAACGACTTCTTCGGAATGCCCCAACCCGTAAACCGCGGCAGTGTCGATCCAGTTGACGCCCAATTCAAGCGAGCGGTGAATGGCGGCTATGGAATCATTGTCATTCTGCGTGCCCCAGGCGAACTGCCAGCCACCGCCGCCGAGGGCCCAGGCTCCGAAACCCACCGGGGTGATATTCAAATCGGACTTGCCAAGCTGCCGGGTTTCCATTTCAATCTCCTAGGTCGTGGTTCGCAGGATTCTTAGTCTACCGCAAATGGTTCCACCAGCATGAACGTCGATTCCGTTCGAGGCTATTGTCTTTCCTTTCCGCAGGCAAGAGAAAACTTGCAATGGGGTGAGACGGTCTGCTTCAAAGTTGCCGGCAAGATTTTTGCCACGTTGAGCTTAAACTCGGTTCCGCAGAGCCTGTGCTTTAAGTGCACGCCAGAGAAGTTCGCGGAATTGTGTGAGCGAGAAGGAATTCGTCCAGCACCGTACGTGGGCCGCTACAAATGGGTTTTGCTGGAGCGGTTGGATGTGCTGTTTGATGAGGAGTTGAAGGCCTTGATTCGTCAGTCGTATGAGATGGTGGCAGGGAAGGGCAAAGCGAAAGCGAAGGCGAAGGCCAAACGTCATAAAATGAAAACACAAAAGCCAGCAGGGAAAAGAGCGGGTGGACTACACAGCTGATCGCTGAAAATCGATCGCTAAGTGCTCCAACCAAATTTGACTCCCACTCGCTGGCTACGCTAGCCTCAGAAGTCCGCCCACAATTTTTTTCCATGCGATTCAAGCGCAAGCGATTAATCATGCTGCTGCTGGCCGTGCTGGTGGCCGTGGCCGCTCCTACGATGGCGTCGACGCAACCCGTCCATGCGCCGCATGCCATTGTGGTCAGCGTTCAAGAATTGAGTTCGCACACCGGGGTGGAAATCATGAAAGCCGGCGGGAACGCCATCGATGCCGCCGTGGCCACGGGTTTTGCCTTGGCCGTGGTCCATCCGCAGGCAGGAAACCTGGGCGGCGGCGGCTTCATGCTCATCCGTATGGCGGATGGACGGGTGCATTTCGTCGACTATCGCGAAAAGGCTCCGACGGCGGCCACGGCGAATATGTACCTTGACGCTCAAGGCAATGTGGTCGAGCACGCCAGCGTGGTTGGCTATAAATCGATCGGCGTGCCGGGTTCGGTTGCGGGCATGGTTTACGCAGAGAAAGAATTCGGCAAGCTGACCCTTGGTCAAGTCATAGCTCCGGCCGTCAAGCTGGCGCGAGATGGTTATCCGCTCGCCTGGCAGGACGCCCAGGATCTGCGCGACCAAGATTTGGCAAAGTTTCCCGAGTCGCGGCGTATCTTCCAGCGCAATGGAAATTACTACAAGCAGGGAGAAGTTTTTCGCCAACCCGAGCTGGCGCGTACGCTGGAACGGATTGCGAACAATCCGGATGACTTTTATCACGGTGCGATGGCGCGTGAACTGGCAGCATCGATCCAAAAAGGTGGGGGCCTGATCACCGCCGATGACCTCGCTCACTATGAAGTGAAAGAACGCGAGCCGATACGCGGGACCTATCGTGGCGATGAAATCATCAGCGCGCCGCCTCCGTCGTCCGGCGGGATTGCACTGGTGGAGATACTGAATATTCTGGAAGGCTACGACTTGGCCAAGGCTGGGGATCGGTCTGCGGCGTCGATCCATCTGACGGTTGAGGCCTTCCGGCGGGCGTTCTATGATCGAGCCGAGTTTTTAGGCGATCCGGATTTTTCCAAGATTCCTGTGGCGCAGCTCATCGATAAGAAGTATGGTGCGGCATGGCGAGAGTCGATTGATCCAACACGCGCCAGCATCAGCAAAGATCTGAAGCGGCCCGCGATCTTCAGCGAGCTTGAACAATACGCTGCAGGGCATCCGCAGCCTCTGGTCGTACGTGAACCTGAACACACCACGCACTATTCCGTAGTGGATTGGAGCGGAAACGCGGTTGCGGTGACAACGACATTGAATGACGAGTTCGGCTCGCGGGTTACCGCGGAGGGCTTAGGTTTTCTGCTGAATGATGAGATGGATGACTTCGCGGTGAAGCAAGGCGTTGCTAATCTCTACGGGCTGATTCAAGGGCCGGCTAACGCGATCGGACCGGGCAAGCGGCCGCTTTCTGCAATGACGCCGACCATCGTGCTGAAAGACGGAAAACTGTATCTGGTGCTGGGCTCGCCGGGCGGGGCGCGGATTATTACTACAGTGGCGAACATTTTGATGGGCGTTGTGGACTACGGTATGAACATTCAGGAGTCGGTGAACGCACCGCGCTTTCACAATCAATGGATGCCCGATGTGGTGAATGTTGAGCGATGGTTTTTTCCTGACGCAGTGAGGTTGCTTGATCAAATGGGGCATAAAGTCGAGACCGGCGAAACCGTGGCGGGCGACTGGATCCCCTATTGGAGCGACGGAGAATGTATCGCAATCGATCAGAAAACTGGCGAGCGTTTGGGAGCGAGCGACGTCAGGAATAATGGAAAGGCAGTAGGTTACTGATGCTGAAAGCAATATCGACGTTAGTCTATGTAAAGGAGCGGCTGCATCCCGGGCTGCTGGACGGGTTGGTCCGCGGCGGAGCACAGGCAGTTGAAATTTTTGCCGCGCGGCAACATCTGGATTATGCCAACCGCAAGCAGCACGTGCGAGAGATCGCGGACTGGTTTCGCACTAGTGGAGTCGTTCTGAACTCGGTTCATGCGCCGCTCTACGCGGACTATGAGTGGGGACGTGCCGGGGCGCCGCAAATGAATGTAGCTTCGACGGACCGGGCGAGCCGGATTGAAGCCATGGATGAAATTAAACGCGCGCTCGAAGTGGCGGAGCACATTCCCTTCCGCTTTCTGGTGCAGCACATCGGCACGACGGGCGAGTCATTCGACGACCGCAAATTCGAAGCTGCGATGACCTCGGTCGAGCACCTGCGTGCCTTCGCTAAGCCTCTCGGAGTGCGGGTTCTGCTGGAGAATATTCCCAACGAGTTGTCCACACCGGAGCGGTTGGTAGAGTTCATCCGCGCCGCCCACTTCGATGATGTGGGAGTGTGCTTTGACTTCGGTCATGCGCACATCATGAGCGCGGTGCCGGAGGCGTTCGAGACCGTCAAGAGTTACATCCACTCCACTCATGTTCACGACAACGCCAAAGCTGAGGACTCGCATCTTTGGCCGGGTAGCGGATCGATCGATTGGAATCAGGCCATGGAGCTGCTCCGGTCGGCGCCGCACACGCCGCCATTGTTGCTGGAGGTCGAAGGCGACGAGAAGATCAACCCGGTCGAAAAGATGCGCGAAACATTCGAAAAGCTGGAAATCGTGTAGCGCCGCCGTCCCGGCAAGATGCCGGCACTTACAAAAAAACCTATGTCATTCCCTGTAACTACGATCATCGATATCGGCAAGCACGAGGGCCAGAGCGTCACCATCCGCGGCTGGCTCTATAACCTGCGTGAGAGTGGAAAGCTGCTGTTTCCGCAGCTTCGGGATGGTTCCGGAGTTATTCAAGGCATCGTGCCCAAGAATGCAGTCCCGCCCGAGGTTTTTGAAGCAGTAAAGGGTCTGACGCAGGAATCGAGCGTGATTGTCGAAGGCAAAGTGCGCGCCGACAAGCGCGCCCCTGGCGGCTATGAGTTGGACATCTCGAATGTGCAAGTCATTCAACGCGTTGCTGAGAATGATCCGTATCCCATTTCGCTGAAAGAGCATGGCGTCGATTTTCTTATGGAGCACCGCCATTTGTGGGTGCGAACGCCAAGGCAGGCTGCGATTCTGCGAGTGCGCGCCGAGATCATCAAAGCTGCCCGCGATTTTTTCGATGAGCGGGGATTCACCTTGACCGATCCGCCGATCCTGACTCCGGCTGCGTGTGAAGGTACCACCACGCTCTTTCCTGTCGACTACTTCGATGAGCAGGCTTATCTCACGCAGTCGGGACAGCTTTACATCGAAGCTACTGCGATGGCGCTGGGCAAGGTGTATTCTTTCGGGCCTACGTTCCGCGCTGAGAAGAGCAAAACTCGTCGCCATTTGACCGAGTTCTGGATGGTCGAGCCAGAGGTAGCTTATGCGCAGCTCGAGGACATCATGCAGCTGGCCGAGGGGCTGCTCATCTTCTTGGTGAAGCGTTGCCTGGAACGCCGACGTCCCGATCTGCAGACCATTGGCCGCGATGTCTCGAAGTTGGAGAAAATCGAAGCTCCGTTTCCGCGGATCACATATGACGAAGCGGTAAAGATGTTGCAGGAAGCGCACGCCAAGGGCGCTCTCGAAAACAATTTCGAGTGGGGCGGAGATTTGGGTTCGCCCGACGAAACTTACATCTCGTCGCAGTTCGACCGGCCGGTGATGGTGCATCGCTATCCGGCAAAAGTAAAGGCGTTCTACATGGAGCCTGATCCGCAGCGGCCAGATCTGGCACTGTGCGTGGACGTGCTCGCGCCGGAAGGCTACGGAGAAATTATCGGCGGTTCGCAGCGTATGGCATCCTACGATCTGCTGCTCAAGCGCATTCACGAACATGGTCTGCCGGAAGAGGCATTCAAGTGGTATCTCGATCTGCGGAAATACGGAAGCGTGCCCCACGCGGGCTTTGGCATGGGGATCGAACGGGCGGTAGCATGGATCTGCGGGCTGGAGCATGTACGGGAGACGATTCCATTTGCGAGAATGCTGCACCGACTTTACCCGTAGCATTGAGTGATTTGGTAATTGAGTAATTCTGCAATTGAGTCATCGGAAATTGTTTAAACTGCTCAATCGCTCAGCCAACTTATGACGAATATCACTACATCATTTTCCAGCATCACTCCTCGCAAGATTCGTGTAATTGGGGTCCCGTTAGATCTCGGCCAGTCGCGCCGCGGCGTAGATATGGGACCTTCCGCCGTGCGGGTCGCTGGTCTCGAGGCCCGATTGGAAGCGCTTGGGCACGTGGTTGAAGACGCCGGCAACGTGTCCGTCGCAATCGCCGAACAAAAGAAGGAAGGCGACCCTAGCGCAAAATATTTGAAAGAGATTACCGCAACTTGCACCAAGCATGCCGAACTAGTGGTGAAGACGCTGGAGGCAGGCAAGGTTCCGATCACCCTCGGCGGGGATCATTCCATTGCTGCGGGAACCGTTGCCGGTGTCGCAGAATTTTATCGTCGTCAGAACCAGAAGATCGGCCTGATCTGGATTGACGCCCACACCGACGTCAACACCCCCGACAGTTCTCCAAGCGGAAACGTACATGGCATGCCCTTGGCCGCGATCATGGGACTAGGTCCTCCTGAATTGTCCAACATCTTCGACTTCTCTCCCAAGGTGACGCCGGAGAATTGTGTGCTGGTGGGAGTGCGGGACATCGACGCCATCGAAAAAGAGAACGTCCGCAAAACAGGAATCCATGTTTTCACCATGCGCGACATTGACGAGCGCGGGATGCGAACCGTGATGGAAGAGGCTCTGCGCGCCGCAGGACGGGGCACCGCAGGTTACCACGTTTCGCTCGACATGGACTGGGTCGATCCCGAGGACGCTCCCGGAGTAGGCACGCCGGTTCGTGGAGGCGCGACGTATCGCGAAGCTCACCTCGCGATGGAGATCATCGCCGACCACGGACGCATGCTGAGCTTTGAAATCGTGGAAGTAAATCCCGTAATCGACGAGCACAACCAAACCGCGGATCTCGCGGTGGAGTTGGCGCTGTCAGCCTTTGGAAAGAAGATTCTGTAAGCCACAATCTAGCCATGAAGAAAATTCGAGTCGGAATCCTGTTTGGCGGGCGCAGCGGGGAGCATGAGATCTCACTCCTCTCGGCCGCGTCGGTTTTCAGCGCCATCGACAAAAATAAATACGAAGTTGTGCCCATCGGCATCACCAAAGAGGGTCGATGGGTGACCGCGGCTGACGCGGAACGGTTGCTGCAAGGAAAATTTCAAGATCACAAGCATCTTCGTGCCGGCGATCCCGAGGCGACTCCCGGAGCTGCCGTTCTGGCCAAGGGCGAAGCGGTTGTGGTGCCTCCCGAGCCGCAAAAACATGGATCGCTAACGCCTTTTGAAACCGATGCGTCGTCTCGAGCGCTGACTCGCCGGGCGGCGGACCGCGCTATCGACGTCGACGTTATCTTCCCCGTGCTGCATGGCACTTTCGGCGAGGACGGAACCATCCAGGGGTTGCTCGAGTTAGCGGACTTGCCTTACGTGGGCGCGGGCGTGCTGGGTTCGGCTGCAGGCATGGACAAGGACATCATGAAGGCGCTGTTTCGAGCCGCTGGGCTGCCGATTGTGAAACACGTCACGCTTCTACGCAGCGAGTGGGAGACGAATGCGAAGAAAGTCGAGAAATTTGTCGGGAGCAAGTTGAGGTATCCGGTGTTTGTGAAACCGGCGAATTTGGGATCGTCGGTGGGAATTTCCAAGGCACATGATCGCAAGGAGCTTGGGCCGGCGATCGAAGAAGCAGCAAAGTTCGACCGCAAAATTGTCATCGAGCAGGGAGTGGGCGGACGCAAGCAAAAGGCCCGCGAAATTGAGTGCTCGGTGCTCGGCAATGACAATGCCGAAGCCTCGTTACCAGGAGAGATCGTCCCCAGCACAGAGTTCTACGATTACAACGCTAAGTATCTTGATGAAGGTTCGCAGCTGATCATTCCCGCCAAACTCAGCAAAGGCGAAACGAAGCAAGTTCAGCTCTTGGCCATCGCCGCGTTCAAAGCGGTGGATTGCTCCGGGCTGGCGCGGGTGGATTTTCTGATGGAGCCGAAGTCCCGGAAGATCTATTTGAACGAGATCAATACCATGCCTGGTTTCACGGCGATCAGTATGTATCCCAAGCTGTGGGCGGCTTCCGGCGTATCGTATTCCGACCTGATTGGGCGGTTGATTCAGTTGGGGCTGGACCGGCACGAAGAGAAGAAGAAGAATCAGTACGGCCGCTGACTTCCCCTAAAGCCTGCGGCCGTACGCGAGGAATGAAAGCGTCACAAAACAGCGCAAATTAAATAGAATGAGCATTCTTGCCTGCTGCAAATGAGTTCGATCGTCTGCGCGTAGTCCTGGTGGCTGCGCGCAATCCTCTCAACATTGGTGCGGCGGCGCGCGCCATGAGCAACTTTGGATTCCCCCATCTGCGAGTGGTGAACCCTTACGATGCGGGGTTCCGCGAGGCGCGTTCCGCGGTGGGGGCGTCGGCGCTGCTGGCTAGCGCGGAGGAATGCAAGAGTGTGGCCGAGGCCGTCGCGGATTGCACGCTTGTCGTCGGAACCACGGCGGTCCGTCACCGGGAATTGCAGCATCCGCTCCGGCGGTTGGAATATGGTGCGCGCCTCATCCGTAAGAAACTGGGATCGGGCCCGGTCGCGCTGCTGTTCGGCTCGGAGAAGTTCGGACTCTCGAATGCCGCGCTCAGTCACTGCCACTGGCTAATGCGCATCCCGACATGCGAAGAAAACATCTCGATGAACCTGGGGCAGGCGGTCGCGGTTTGCCTCTACGAACTAATTCGTGATGGCAAGGCTACGCGGCAAACGGAGAAAGTGAAGCGTGCTACGGCGGCCGAGTACGAGCGGATCACCACGACGCTACTCGAAGCCATGCGTGCCAGCGGCTATCTGGATCGGCGCCCCATTGCCGACGTCGAAGAAAGAATGCGCCGTCTGGTTCGGCGTCTCAACCTTCCCGCCCGTGACGCCGTAGTCTGGCTCGGCATTCTGCGACAGATCGTGTGGAAGCTGCGGTCCGAAAAGCCGCGGGCGGGCTGAAACGGCGCAGTCGTACAGTATTTTGTTTCCGTAGTGGTTCGGAGGGAACTGTGCGAAAGCTGATTTTTCTTTTCTTTGTGATTGTGGTCGCGCTATTGCCTCTGACTTCCTGCAACCGGAAGAACGAAATCACCCAAGCCGAACTTGTCCGCCGCACTCAGGAGCTGTTCGATTCCGTCGCGCCGGGTAATCAAGCACCCTGGCAAAAGTACATTGCCGACGATTGCATGTACTTTGACGAAAAGGGCCGGAACATGAACAAAGCGGCTCTGGTCGCCGACGTCACTCCTATGCCACCTGGATTTTCGGGCAGCATCAAAATAGAGAAAGCGCAAAGCCACATCGAGCGAAATGTGGCCGTCTTGAGCTATGACATGGACGAAAAGGAAACCATCTACGGCCAGGAACTGACGGCACGATACCATGCGACGGATACCTGGATGCGCCGCAATGGGCAATGGCAAATCATTGCGGGTCAGGTGCTGCGGTATTACGAAGATCCTGCGCCAGCGAAAGTGAACACGGCATGGTTCGCTCAGTATGTCGGAACCTACGAACTGGCTCCTGGCAACACTCTGACGATTTCGACTGACGGGATTCTCTTATACCGCCAGCGCGGTGATCGGCCGAAGGATCTCCTCATTCCGGAAGCCACCGACATATTCTTTCGCAAGGGAGTTGAAGGACGCATTCTTTTTCGCCACGTCGACGACGGAAGAGTGGATGCGCTCATCGACCGGCGAAACAACGAGGATGTGGTTTGGATAAAGATCAAATAGCGACGTACATAAATGTTCTGGGAAGAGGATAAGGAGGTACAGTTCATGATCTTCGGTGCGCACGTAATTGTGTACAGCAAAGACGCGGAGGCGGATCGCGCCTTCTTCCGAGACGTCCTTGGATTCAAGTCGGTAGATGCAGGCCAGGGATGGCTGATTTTTGCCTTGCCTCCGGCAGAGGCCGCGTTTCATCCCGACGAGAATCCCGGCGAGAATGATCGGCACGAACTGTATCTCATGTGTGACGATCTCAAGGCCGAGATGTCTGCGTTGAAGAGGAAAGGCGTGGCGTATTCCGACGTTCACAGGGAGCGATGGGGTTCGATCACCAGGATCAAGCTTCCCGGGGGTGGCCAAATCGGTCTTTACCAGCCGAAGCATCCCACGGCGGTGGCTTCGGGCTGATCGACCCCACATCAACTTGACGTAAGCGATTCCGAGCGTGTACTATCGCAAACAAGTTTGCTCTTCGGAGCAGACCTTGGATTTCATGAAGAGTGGCTGAGGGACGA
>Ga0210396_10000144_pt1 | contig 124799 bp, 100 predicted proteins | sample IncBWH17OmetaG_FD_155466 | JGI IMG/M metagenome (GOLD analysis project Ga0210396, IMG submission 155466) | Forest soil microbial communities from Barre Woods Harvard Forest LTER site, Petersham, Massachusetts, United States - Inc-BW-H-17-O ...
CCCGCAGTCCCCGCCCCCTCCCCCGCCGCGGCTCGCGCGCCCGCCGCCAAACCCGCATCGCCCGCAGTCCCCGCCCCCTCCCCCGCGGCGCGCAGCGCCAGCGCACCCGCGAGGTTGCCCGGCACCCAGTCGGACGCGAACGCGGGGAGCAGTCCGCTGCCCGCATCCCGCGCCCGCGGCCCCCAACGCTCGAACACCGCGCGGATGAACGGCGCCTCGCCCGTCGAGTCCACGTAGTGCGCGCCCGCGTCGACCGCCGCCGCGAGCGCCGCCTCCCCGTAGCGCGTGAACGGACCCACCGTGCTCAGCAGCACGTCGCCGCGCGCCACCAGCGCGCGCACCGAGCGCGCGTCGCGCACGTCCGCGACCGCGCTCTCCAGGCCGCCGAGCTCCGCCGCGAGCGCCTCCACGCGTCCCCGGTCGCGCGCCGCGAGCACCGGCCGCGCGCCCTGCGCGACCAGCGCGCGCGCCGTGAGGCCGCCCGTGTAGCCCGTCGCCCCGAACAGCACGATCCGCGCGTCGCTCACGACGTTACGACCCACGGCCCGTGCCAGCGTCCGAAGCCCGCGACGAGCTGGTCGGCCGCGTCCGGACCCCACGTGTCCGGCGCGTAGCGGTCCGCGGACGGCGGGTTGTCGAGCAGCGGCGCGAACACGCGCCACGCCTCTTCGACGCCGTCCTGGCGCGTGAAGCGCTCGCTGCGCCCGTGCATCGCGTCGCCGAGCAGCACCTCGTATGGCGTCGGCGCTTCGCCGCCCTCCTGCGCGAACTCCATGTCGAGCGTGATCGCCTCCGGGCCCTCCGCGTCCGCGCGGTGCGCGTCGAGCAGCATCTGCGTGCCCGTGCTCGGGTCGAGCTTGACCACGAACTGGTTGGGCTCCGGGTGGCGGTGCCCGTGCTCGATGAAGCCCAGCCGCGGCGGGCGGCGGAAGACGACGCGCAGCTCGGTCTGCGTCACCGGCAAGCGCTTACCCGTGCGGATGAACCACGGCACGCCCGACCAGCGCCAGTTGTCGATATCCAGGCGCAGCGCCACGTAGGTCTCGGTATCCGAGCTCGGCGCCACGCCGTCGATCTCCAGGTAGCCGTCGTACTGTCCGCGCACGCAGTGCGCCGGGTCCGCCGCCGCGATCGCGCGCAGCAGCGCGTACTTCGCGTCCTTCAGCGCTTGCGCGTCGCTGCCCGCCGGCGGCTCCATCGCCGCCACCGCCACCACCTGCATCAAGTGGTTGACGACCACATCGCGCAGCGCGCCCACCGGGTCATAGAAGTGCCCGCGATCCTCCACCCCGAAGCGCTCCGCCATCGTGATCTGCACGCACGCCACGTTCGCGCGGTTCCAGATCGGCTCGAGCATCGTGTTCGCGAAGCGCAGGTACAGCAGCTCGTCGGTGCCCATCTTGCCGAGGAAGTGGTCGATCCGGTACAGCTGGGACTCGTCGATGTAGCGGTGGATTTCCGCGGCCAGCGCCCGCGCCGAGGCGAGGTCGTGGCCGAACGGCTTCTCCACGACCACGCGCGCGTTCGCCGTCAGTCCCGCGCCCGCGAGCTGTCCGATCACCGGCCCGAACAGGAACGGCGGGATCTCCAGATAGAACACCGGGCTGCGCGCCGCCCCCACCGCGCTCTTCACGCGCTCGTACGTCGCCGCGTCCTTGAAGTCCCCGCTCACATACGAGAGCCGCGCCGCGAAGCGCGCGAACACCGCGTCGTCGAGCTCCTCGCCCGTCCCTTCGATGCACTCGCGCGCGTGCGCGCGCAGCTGCTCGACGGTCCACTCCTGCGCCGCGACCCCCACGAGCGAGCAGTTCAGCAACCCCCGCCGCTCCAGCCGGTACAGCGAGCGAAACGTCATCACCTTCGCCAGATCGCCCGTGATCCCGAAGATCACCAGCGCATCCGCCACGCCCTGCGCGCCCGCGGCACCCACGTTACCCGTGGTGCCCGCATCCGCCGCGGCCATGCCGCTACCGCTCCCCGAGGATCCAGCGCTCGACTCCATGTGCGAAGCCCTCCTGCTCGTTGGTGGTGGTGACGTGCCGCGCGGCGCGCTGCACCTCGCGGTCGGCGTTGCCCATCGCGATGCTGAGGCCCGAGTGCGCGAACATCAGCACGTCGTTGGGCATGTCGCCGATCGTCGCGATCCGCTCCAGCGGCAGCTCGTAGCGCGCCGCGAGCCACTTCACGACCGCGCCCTTGTTCGCGTCGGGATGCGTCACGTCGATGTAGTACGGCTGCGAGCGCGACGCCGAGACGTCGCCGCCGAAGCGCTCCTGCGCGTCCTGCGCCGCGCGCTGCACGGCGGGAAAGTCGTCGCTCACGCCGACGACCTTCACGACGCCGTCGTCGATCCCGTCGAAGCTCTCCACGACCGTCGGCGCGAACGCGACGGTGCGCGACTCGTGCTCGACGTGCGCGCCGCGCGGGTCGAGCACGTACCAGTCCGCGCCGCGGTACATCCACACCTCGAGCGCGCACGCGCGCAGCAGCTCCACAATCTCGCCCACCAGCGCCCCTGGCAGCGCGCGGCGCTCGATCGACGTCAGCGCGGCGTCGGACTCCACGATCAACCCCCCGTTGAACGCCGAGATCGGCGTGCGCAGCGCCAGCGGCTCGACCAGCATCGCCATTCCTCGCGGCGGGCGCCCACTCGTCACCGCGAACAGGATGCCCGCCTCCCCCAGCGCGTGCACCGCCGCAATCGCGCGCTCGGTGAGCAGCTTCTCCTGCGTCACCAACGTGCCGTCGACATCGGCGAGCAGCAATCCGATCGAGGCCGCGGCCGTGCTCGGAGTCCCAGCCATCGCCCGGCAGTCTCGCACGTTCGGGCCGCGCACCGCGTGCGCGCGCGATCACGCGCCATCATGTGCCCACGTGACCCCGCCCGCCGAGGATCGCAGCGACGCCGACACGCCCGCCGAGCGCCTGCTCGGTTGGCTACTCCCCGATACGAACGCCGCGGGCGCGATCTACGGGATGATCGCGATCGGCGCGCTGCTGGCGGCGGAGAGCGGCCTGCGCGACACCTACCTCGAGACGCTCGCGTCGGCGCTGATCGCGCTCGCGCTGTACTGGCTCGCGCACGCCTACGCGGACATGCTCGGGCAGCGCCTCGAGCGCCGCGCGCACCTGACCGCGGCGGGCCTCGGCCACAACCTCCTGCACGACTGGGCGATCATCCGCGGCGGCGCGGTGCCGCTGTTCGTGCTAGTCCTCTGCTGGGCGGCGGGTGCGAGCCAGGAGACCGCGGTCACCGTGGACCTCTGGGTGACCGCGGGGAGCCTGGTCGCGTACGAGCTGCTCGCGGGCCTGCGCGCGCGCTCACGCCCCGGCGAACTGTTGCTGGAAGGGTGCGTCGGCGCCGCGATGGGCCTCGGCATCGTCGCGCTGCGCGTGATCCTGCACTGAGCGCGGCCGGTACCCGCCACCCTCGTCACGGCGCCATCCGCGCTTGGCGCTGCGTGGCGTGGCGGCTGAGCCGTGGGGCGCTGCCTGGCGTGGCGGCTGAGCCGTGGAGTACCCTGGCGGGCGTGACCGAGGAGCACCCGATCCTGATCGCGTACGACGGCTCGGAGCCGGCGCGCGCGGCGGTGCGCGAAGCGGGGGCGCTGTTCGCGCCGGCGCGCGCGCTCGTGCTGACGGTGTGGGAGCCGGGCTTGACGCAGGTGATGCTGATGCCGGACGCGACGGGGATGGGCGGCACGATGCTGCCGTATGACCCGGGTGTCGCGCGCGACATCGAGCGCGCAAGCGAGGAGCACGCGCTCGAGGTGGCCGCGGACGGCGCGCGCCTCGCGAGCGAGGTGGGTCTCGACGCGAGCGCGATCACCGCGGCGGACGACCTGACCCCGCAGGACGCGATCGTCGCGGCGGCCGAGCAGCACGCGGCGCGCGCGATCGTGATCGGCTCGCGCGGCCTGCGCGGGCTGAAGTCGAAACTGCTTGGCAGCACCTCCGCGCATGTGCTACAGCACGCGCAGCGCCCCGTCGTGGTGGTTCGCCACCCCGACGATCACGACACGCACGCCTGAGAGCGCGCCGTCGGGACACGCGGGCTCGCGGCTCTGCGAGCGCCCGCATACCCCGAGTCAGAAACATTTCACCAAAACTGCTCTGACACCTGGCGAGCGTTGCGAGAAACGCGCTGAACGACCGAATCTGGCTTTGATCGGCATGGCGACCAACATCCGCTGGCTCACATTACGAGTGTGACCCCGGCGAGCCGCCGCCCGCACGGGGCCAGCAGCGGGGCGTCACCCGCGCACTCCGGTATGTTCGCGTGCCTAAAGGGGAAACTCAGTGAAGTGAGGGGCTGCTGCACGGCGCCGCGCGGAGGCATAGACTTAGCTGTAGACAAAGAATCGCTGACATGGAATGATGCTGTCTACCAGGCTCCTTGACAGTCTGGTTGTCGAAAGTATCCGGGGAGGTGGAATGTCGAGATTGGAGCACGGGCGGCGGGGCTCCGCGCGGCGTGGGGCTCGCGAGTCGCGGCCGTCTCAGACGATCGCGCCGATCTACAAGCGCCTGCCGAAGGGTCCGCACGGGATCACTGCGACGGGGGTCGCGCACCACCAGCGGATCCGGATGCATGGGGCGATGATCGAGGCGATCGCGGCGCGCGGCTACCGCAACACCTCGGTCAAGCACGTGATCGGCCTCGCGGGAGTCTCGCGGCGCGCGTTCTACGAGCAGTTCGAGAACAAGGAGGACTGCTTCCTGGAGACCTTCGACCTGATCGTGCACCGCGGGGTCAAGCGGATCAACCACGCGTACCGCTCGGCGACGGGCGACGGCGAGCAGCGGACGCGCGCGGCGTTCCTGGCGTTCGTGGAGGAAGTGCGGACGAACTCGAAGGCGCTGCACCTCGTGGTGATCGACGCGCAGACGGCCGGCGCGGGGGGCCTGCGCCGCTTGCGGCGGATCACGGCGACGCTCGAAGGGCTGCTGTCGAAGAGCTTCGTGGACCGACGCGAGCTGGAGGCGCTGCCGCTGCCGGTGGTGCGCGCGATGGTCGGCGGCCTGCGGCGGGCGACGTTCGTGCGCGTGCGCGACGGCGGCGTCGAGGACTGCGCGGAGCTGGGCGAGGAGATGCTGAGGTGGTCGCTGCTGTTCCGCTCGCCGGCGGTCGCGGAGCTACGCCCGCGCGCGTGCTCGAACGCGCCGTTCCTGCAGCCGGTCGCGCTGGAGCCGGCGACGGGCGCGGAGGGCGAGCGCGCGCGCGTGGTGCGCGCGGCGATCGACCTGACACTGCGGGGTTGCTTCGAGGATCTCAGCGCGCTGCGGATCGCGGACGAGGCGGGGCTCTCGATCGAGACCTTCCTGGGACTCTTCGCGGACAAGGAGGCGTGCTTTTTGGGGGCGCTGGACATGCTCGGCGACGATGTGCTGCAGCTGGTCGCGAACCCGGGCCTGGTCTCGGCGGAGTGGGCGCGCGCGGTGTGCGAGACGATCGAGTCGCTGCTGGCGTACCTCGCGAGCCGCCCGGCGCTGGCGATCACGCTGACGACGAAGGCGCTGGAAGCGGGTCCGCGAGCGGTGCAGAACACGATGGACCTGGCGCACGAGCTGGCGACGCTGCTGACGGAGGGCGCGCCGCGGCGCGCGCCGGGCGCGCTCGCGGTGGAAGGCGTCGCGGGGGCGCTGTGGCACACGCTCTCGAGCGAGATCGTCGCGGGCCGCGGGCACCGCCTGCCGATCCTCGCGGAGTACCTCTCCTATGCGGTGCTGACGCCGTTCATCGGGCCCGAGGAGGCGGTACGGGCGATCGTCACGTCACGAGCCGCCGCGCCCGCCGCGACGCCCGAGGCGGCGCTCGCCGAAGTGCGCGAGCAGGGCGCCGACGAGCACGGAGATCGCGATCACGATGATCAGCGGGGCGCGTCCGGAGCCGAAGATCCAATCGACCTCGACGGTTTCGAGGTTGAGGACGGCGAACAGCGTGGCGAGCACGGCGAGCAGGACGAGGCCGCCGGTGCGCGCGAGCTCGCGGCGGCTGCGCTTGGGCTTGGGCTTGGGCTTGGCGCCGGGGGTGTCGTCGAGGACGGAGGACATGCCACGCTCGATGCTAGTCCGACGCGGGGCGCGTCGCGGTAGCGAGCAGCTCAGATCTGACCCAGGGACAGGTCGCGGAGAGGTCCTCGACGCCGAGCGCGGCGGCGACCTGGAGCGCCATGCCGTGGCGGAAGAAGTCGTCGATGCGCTCGTCCTCGGCGCCGGAGAGCTCCTGGGCGAGCCCGACGAGCTCGGCGTAGCGGTGGCGCACACGCGCGCGCACGAGCTCGTCGTCGCAGGCGGCGTAGGACTGGTGCTGGAGCATGAGGTAGTCGCGGTCGCAGGCGAGCAACTCCTTGTAGGCGTGACCCATCGCCTGCAGGGCGTCCTCGCAGTCCGCGGCGCGCCCGGCGCGGAAGTCGGCGTCGGCGCGGCGGAAGGTCTCCTCGACGCGCTGGAAGCTGCGCTCCATCGCGGCGAGGAACAGCTCGCGCTTGTTGCCGAACAGCGAGAAGACATAGGGCTGCGCGACGCCGACGCGACGCGCGATGCGCTCGACGGGGGTGCCGTGCAGGCCGCCGTGCGCGAACTCGTGCACGGCGGCCGAGATCAGCTCCTCGCGGCGCTCGGCGGCGGGGACGCGCGTGCGCGGGGCGGGCTCGGAGCTCAAGCCGCCTCCCCCAGCACGAGCGCCGGAGCGCGCGCGGGCTCGACGCCCCGCGCGGGCTCGACGCCCCGCGCGGGCTCGACGCCCCCCGCGGGCTCCACGCCCCCCGCGGGCTCCACGCCCCCCGCGGGCTCCACGCCCCCCGCGGGCTCGACGCCCCCCGCGGGCGCGGCGACTCCCGTCGCGTCGCGCGCGAGCAACTCGTCCTGACCCCGCGCGGCGAGCGTGCGGAAGGGCAGTACGAGCACGGCGAGGGCGCCGAGGGAGAGCACGGCGACGCCGATCCACATCGCGGGGACGACGCCGGCGACGAAGGCGTGCGGAGAGCCGTAGCCGCCGGCGCCGGTGAAGACGGAGGCGAGAACGGCGACGCCGAGCACGCCGCCGGTCTCGCGAATGGCGTTGGCGGCGCCGGAGGCCTGCCCGGCCTGCTCGGTGCGCACGGCGGAGAGGATCGCGGCGGCGGCGGGGGCGAAGACGAGCGCCATCCCGGCGCCGGCCATGACGAAGGGGACGATCATCGCGGTATAGGCGGTGTGGACGCCGAGGATCGTGGCGAGCCAGGCGAGCGCGGCGGCCTGCAGCGCGAGCCCGGCGAGCATGAAGGGACGGCTGCCGAGGCGCTGGGAGTAGACGCCGGCGAGCGGGGCGACGACCATCGTGGCGCCGGTCCAGACGAGGATCTTCAGGCCGGCTTGCAGCGGCGTGTTGTGGAGGACGTTCTGCATGAACTGGGAGAGAAAGAAGATCGACCCGAACATCCCAAAGTACATGGTCAGCGAGGCGAAGTTGGTGACGGCGAAGGCGCGCTTGGAGAAGAATGACATCGGCAGCATCGGCTCGCTGGCGCGGCGCTCCCAGCGGACGAAGGCGAGCAGCAGCGCGGCGCCGCCGAGCATCGTGGCGAGCACGGTCGGCGAGGTCCACCCGAGCGACTGCGCGCGGACGAGGCCGAAGACGACGCCGAAGGCGCCGCTGCTGGCGAGGGCGAGGCCGCGGAGGTCGAGCGAGCCGTAGGGGCCGTGGCTCTCGCGCAGGACGCGCGCGGCGAGCGGGAGCAGGACGAGTCCGATCGGCACGTTGATCCAAAAGATCCAGTGCCAGGAGATGCCCTGGACGACTGCCCCCCCGACGAGCGGCCCGATCGCGACGCCGGCACCGGAGATCCCGGACCAGACGCCGAGCGCCATGCCGCGGCGTTCGGCGGGGAAGGCGTCGGCGAGCAGCGTGAGCGTGAGCGGGGTGACGAGCGCGGCGCCGGCGCCCTGGACGGCGCGCGCGAGCACGAGCAGGTCGGTGGTGGGCGCGAGCGCGGCGCCGGCGGAGGCGGCGGTGAAGAGCGCGAGCCCACCGAGGAACATGCGGCGGCGCCCGAAGCGGTCGCCGAGCGCGGCGCCGGTGAGCAGCAGGACGGCGTAGGCGAGGACGTACGCGTTGACGGTCCACTCGAGCGACTGGATCGAGGCGCCGAGGTCGCGGTGGATCGAGGGCAGCGCGATCGAGACGACGAGGTTGTCGAGGACGACCATGAAGAGCGCGATCGAGACGATGCCGAGCGTCCAGTTGTTGCGGCGGCGGTTGGCGCGCGCGGGGCCCGCCGCGGTGGGAGCGAGGACCGCCGCGGCACGCGCGGGGCCCGCCGCGACTGGAACGACGCCGTTGGACGCGCTCGGCCCAGCTGGGGTTCGTCTGCGTAGGGTCATCATCGCTGCCTCCTAGCTTAGTGATTACTAACTACATATAAATTAGCAGCGACTAATAAGTTTGTCAAGCGACGTCTCCTTTCCCTGCTGGGGTAGTTGGAAGGCGAGGAGGTCGCGCGGCGACGACGAACTACGTGGAGACGACGATGAGACGAGTGGCGGGGACAAAGACGCACGTGACGCTCGCACTCGCGGCGACGCTCCTTGCCGCGGCGTGTGCCGCGGGCTGCGGGGGCGGCACGAAGACGGTGACGGTGTCCAGCGCGCCGCTCTCGACGGGGGGCGCGGCGAGGGCGGCGACGCATCGGGCGCCGGCGACGCGCACGACTTCGACGACGAGCGCGGCGAGCACGCCGGCGGCAACGACGCCGACCACCGGTCAGACGGGCGCGGGGGGCGCGGCGACGACGCGCACGGCGCCGGAGCCGGCGTTTGCGCAGCACGGTGGGACGACGGGCGGCGCGGAAGCGAGCGGCGAAGAAGCGGCGACCGCGGCGGCGGTCGTCAAGACGCAGGGCTACACGCCGAGCGATGTCTCGGAGTACCACCCGAATCAGACGCTGCGCGTGCTCGTAGGCACGCGCACGGGCTCGGCGGACGGCTACGACCAGCGGGCGTTCTTCTTCGTGGACGGCAAGTATCTGGGGACGGACTCCAGCGCGCCGAGCGCGTCGATCCGCGTGGTCTCGCAAAGCGACACCGAAGTGGCGCTGGCGTACGCGCTGTACCGCCCGCACGATCCGCTGTGCTGCGCGACGGGCGGTGAGGCGACGGTCCACTTCCAGCTCAACAACGGTCAGCTGGTGCCGCTACAGCCGATCCCGCCGGCGAGCTCGACGAGCGGCCTCAGCCGGCAGTAGCGCCGGCACCACATTCCTAGCGCGCCTCGCGCGAGGGCTCTCGGCCTTCGCAGTCCCTATCTTGGTGGGTGCAATGACATGCCCCTAGAGAAGGAGGGTCTTCGATGAGCTCAACCAAGGTCGAGGGTCGCGCGGCGGAGCTGCTGGGCGAGCAGAACTTCTGTCTCGTATCGACGCTCCGCGCGGACGGATCGGTGCACGCGGTGCCGGTGTGGGTCGACGTGCAGGATGGGCGGCCGACGCTGAACACGGCGGAGGGGCGCGCGTGGCCGCGTAACCTGGAGCGCGATCCGCGGGTGACGCTGACGGTGCAGAACCTCGAGAACCCCTACGAGTATGTGACGATCCGGGGGCGCGTGGCGGAGCGCACGCACGAGGGCGCGGACGCGCACATCGACGCGCTCGCGGGCAAGTACCTGGGCAAGGACGAGTACCCCTATCGGCAGCCGGGCGAAGAGCGCGTGATCATTCGCGTGGAGCCCGAGCACGTGCATACGTACGGCTCTTGAGCAACCGCCGCCACCAAGATGGCTTGCGGGGCTGGGTGCGGGCCCACTCGTCGCGCAGCGGGAGCGCACCGCGCTTGCGAGCAGCGAGCACGCACTCGGTGTGCGCGTGGCGCCGGCGGCGGGTGTCGCCTTCGGGGGCGATCAGCATGTGCTCGCTGAGCGCGGCGAGGCGATGACCGCACAATGGGCAGCGATACGTCGTGGGCTTGCGATTCGCGGCGCGGCGCACGGTCCACCACGGGGCCGGCGGAAGGCTCGAGGGCATCGCCACATTCTGGCGGCATCGGCGAAGGCGCTCGTGATCGTCGGCGTCGGCGTGGCGCTGGCGAAGGGCAAGGCGGAGCGCGAGCGCCGCGCCGAGCTGAGCGCGCGGCGGCGGCGCAGCGCGTCGCTGCTGGCGGGCGAGCCGCGCGCGGCGGGCCTGCGGCGGATCGTGGTGGGCCAGCTGGACCTCGCGATCGAGCTGCTGGAGAGCGATCGGGGCGGCACGGACGAGGCGACGGTGCACGAGTTGCGCAAGCTGCTCAAGCGGGTGCGCGCGATCGTGCGACTGTTGCGCGTGGAGCTCGGCGCGAAGCGCTTCGCGCGCGAGAACGCGGCGCTGCGCGAGTGCGGGCGGCGCGTGGCGGGGGCGCGCGACGCGGAGGTGATGGTGGACACGCTCGACGCGCTGCTCGGACGCGACCCGCGGCTGGCGGGACGGGGCGCCGTGGCGGCGCTGCGCGCGCAGCTGGTGCGCGAGCGCGAAGCGGCGCGGGCGGCGGGCCGCGACCCGCGGCTGCGCGGCGCGGTCGTGGCGGACCTGCGCGCGCTCCGCGCGCGGGCGCTGGGCTGGCAGCTGCGCGAGCGCGGGGGCGATCCGAGCAGCCTGGTGGCGCCGGGCGTGGAGCGTCTCTACGCGGAAGGCCGCAAGCGCATGCGGCGCGCACGGCGGCGGGGAGACTTTGAGTCGATGCACGCGTGGCGCAAGCGCGTGAAGGGTCTGCGCTACGCGGCGGAGACGCTCGATCGCGGGGGCGCCGCGCGCAAGCTAAAGAGCGGGCGACGACTGCACCGGGTGGCGCGGCGCGCGGATAGGCTCGGGGAACTGCTCGGCGAGGAGCACGATCTGGCGCTGCTGGCGCGGACGGTGCGCGGACATGGAGAGCTCTTCGCGGGGCAGCGCAAGGCGCGCAAACGGCTGCTGCAGGGGATCGCGCGCCGGCGCAAGCGTCTGCGGGGGCGCGCGCTGCGGGAGGGCAAGCGCCTGTATGAGCGCAAGCCACAGACGTTCGTGCGCCGCCTGCGCAAGGCGCTGTAGGGAGCCGACACCCGCTCAGCGGGGCGCGGGCGGCTTCAGTAGAAGCCCCGCGTGGCCGATGCGCTTGTGGGGCTGCGGAGCCGAATGCGCACACGACCGACACTCATCACGTTCGTACTGGCGTTCCTCGTCGGGGGCATCGGCGTACTGGCGCTGCACACGCTGGGGGGAGTGGGCGGCGCGCGCCGCGATGGCGTGTTCGATCGGGGGATCTACGGCGTGTTGATGGGAGGCGCGGCGCTGACGGTGATCGCACGGGGGCTGCTGGTGCGGGCACAGCGGGCGGCGTGGCTGACGATGGGTGGCGGCCTGGTGTGCTGGTGCCTGGGGGACCTCTACTACACGCTGTTTGTCGAAGGCTCGCGGGTGGCCGGCGGGGCCGTGACCGCGGCGGACGCGCTCTACCTGGCCTTCTATCCGTGCTGTTATGTCGCGCTCGTGCTGCTGGTGGGTGCGCACGTGCGCGAGTTGCGAATCGGGATGTGGCTGGACGGGCTGATCGGGGGCCTGGCGGCGGCGGCGGTCGGCGCGGCGGCGATCCTGCCGCCGATCCTCGATCGTGTGCACGGCGATACGGCGTCGATGGCCGTCGCCTTGGCGTACCCGATCGGCGATCTGCTGTTGCTGGTCTTTGCGATCGGCGCGCTGGGGATCACGGGCTGGCGCCCGGGACGAGTGTGGCTGCTGGTCGCGGCGAGCATGCTGGTGAGCGCGACCGCCGACGCGGCCTATCTCTATTTGACGGCGACCGACGGTTATCGGGTGGGGGACTGGGTGCAGGTCCTGTGGCCGACCTCGACGGTGCTGCTGGCGATCGCGGCGTGGTCGCCGTGGCCGCGCCCCACGCGCCGGCGGGTGGAGGACTGGCGGCTGGTGTCGGTGCCGGCGTGCTCGCTGCTGGCGGCGCTGGGGGTGTTCGTGTACGGCAACCTCCATCGCCAGCTGACGCCGCTGGCGCTGGCGCTGGCGATCGCGACGGTGCTCGCGGTATGCGTGCAGCTGATGATGACGGTGCGCGAGAACATCGCGATGCTGGTCGGCTCGCGGCGGCTGGCGTTGACGGATCCCTTGACGGGTCTGGGCAACCGGCGCCAGCTGATGGAGGACCTGCAGGTCGCGTGCCGGCGGGCCGGCGCGGGTGAGGCGTGGGCGCTGGCGCTGTACGACCTCAACGGCTTCAAGCGCTACAACGACACGTTCGGGCACCCGGCGGGGGACGCGCTCTTGGCGCGCTTGAGCGACAAGCTGGCGCGGATCGTGGCGCCGCGGGGCACCGCGTACAGGATGGGCGGAGACGAGTTCTGCGTGCTGTTTCGCAACGCGGAGGGCGTGACGGATGCGGCGGTGGTGCAGGCGAGCGTGGCGGCGCTCTCCGAGCGCGGACCGGGCTTCTCGATCGGCGCGGCGCACGGTGTCGTGAGCATCGCGGCGCGCGGGAGCGATCCGGCGTCGGTGCTGCAGTTGGCCGACCAGCGCCTGTACCGACGCAAGGACGAAACGCGGGAGGCGAGTGCGGTGCAGCAGTTGCGCGATGTGCTGCTGCAGGCGTTCCAGGAGCGCTACCCGGATCTGCAGGAGCACCAGCGCGGGGTGGGCTCGCTGGCGCTCGCGGTCGGACGCCGCTTGGGGATGCGCGGCGAGGAGCTAGACGTGCTGGCGCGCGCGGCGGAGCTGCATGACGTGGGCAAGATCGCGATCCCGGACGCGATCCTGCAAAAGGCGGGCCCGTTGAGCGATGAAGAGTGGCGCTTCATGCATCGACACACGATCCTGGGGGAGCGCATTCTGATGGCGGCGGCGGCGCTGCGACCGGTGGCGCGACTGGTACGCGCGAGCCACGAGCGCTTCGACGGCGGCGGCTACCCGGACGGCCTGCGCGGCACGGAGATCCCGCTGGGAGCGCGCGTGATCTTCGTCTGCGACGCGTTCGACGCGATGACTTCGGAGCGAACGTACAGCGGCGCGATCGCGCCGGCGCGGGCACTGGCGGAGCTGCGGGCATGCGCGGGCACACAGTTCGACCCGACGGTCGTCGCGGCGTTCGCGCAGACGCTGGAGAAGTCAGCTGACGCTGAGAATCGTGAGGACGCTCTCGCCGCGGGGAAGGGTTACGGCGGCCTGATCGCCGCTGCGGCGGCCGACGAGGGCGCGGGCGACGGGGGATTCGGCTGAGAGGCGTCCCTCGCCGGGGGCGGCGTCGTGGGAGCTGACGATCGTCCACGTGCGCTGCGCGCCGTGCTGGTCGCGTACGACGACGGTGGAGCCGAAGCCGACGACGCCATCGGCGGCCTGCTCGCCCTCCTGCACCACGACCGCGGTGGAGATCTTTTCGCGCAGGCGGGCGATCTTGGTCTCGAGGTGGGCTTGATCGTTCTTGGCGTCGTGGTACTCGCTGTTCTCCTTCAGGTCACCCCACTCGCGCGCGGTTTTGATGCGCTCGGCGATCTCGCGACGCCCCTCGTCCTCGAGCGTTTTGAGCTCGGCGTGCAAGGCCTGGAGACCCTCGGCGGTCATCAGGTTGGTGGCGTCGTCGACCATCGCTCGGTAAGAGCCTATCTCGAAAGGGCGGGGCGACGATCAGAAGTAGGTGCTCGGCGGGATCGCGAGCAGCGCGTAGACCTGCACGATTGCGGCCTGCCAGAGCAGTTCGGCGGTGGGTGGGTTGCCGTAGGCGAAGAGGTTGTCGCTGAGGCGGTGGCGCAGCCAAGCGTAGTAGACGTATTCGCGCGCGGGGAGGTTGCCGGGCGGGTCGTGGGTGACGGAGTCGAGGTACATGAGGTTGCGGAAGTAGACCGCGACGAAGAAGGGGTTTTCGTTGGAGAGCCGCGTGTAGGGGTAGTAGGCGAGCGCGGCTTTGGCGGTCTGGCGGGCCTGGTAGAGGTAGGCGCCTTCGTGGGTCGCCTGGTAGAGCAGCACGCCGGCGCCCATCATCGAGCCCTGGTTGTAGCTCCAGAGTGTGCGCTGGACGGTGCCGTTGTCGTTGATGTGGTCGGCGTAGAGGTCGTTGGGTTCGAGCAGGCACTGGCGCACCCAGCCGTAGGCCATCTCGGCGAACTGCAGGTAGCGCGCTTCGCGGGTAATTTTGTAGAGCTGCACCGCGAGCTCCGCGCCGGGGCCGTCGGTGACGGTGTTGCGCGTGGTGTTGTTGGCGGCGTTCGAGAACGGCACGCCCCCGGGGCAGGGCAGCGACTGGCCGCTCGGGCCGGTGGTCTGCCAGCCGGCCATCACGAACTCCATGATCTGCTGGGCCTGCTGCAGCGCGACGGGTTCGTGGTCGAGCTCGTAGAGCCGCGCGAGCTCGATCCCGACCCACTCGTTGTCGTCGTAGTAGCTCGCGCCGCCGGGGCCGACGGGCGGCGCGACGTTGCCGTCATAGGAGCGCACGCCGGCGCTCGCGGTCGACGCCCCGGCGCCCGGCGCGCTCGCGCCTGCGGTGTCGGGCGCGCTCGCGGCGGCGGCGTCGGACGGGCTCGCGGCGGCGGTGTCGGACGGGCTCGCGGCGGCGGTTCCGGGTTCGGTGGAGGACTCGCCGACAGCTTCGCCGGGCTGGGCGGGGCCGGTCGCGGGGGAGCCGGCTTCGCCGGGCGCGGAGAGCGGTCCGAGGTACTGCTGCAGGCCGAAGGTCAGCGCGTGCAGCGAGCTCGCGAGCTTGGGGCGCTCGCCGGTGACGTGCGAGAGGCTGACGGTCGCGGCAAGCGCCTGCGAAAAGGGCCACAGATAGGAGTACTCGGGCGCGCCGCGATAGAGACCGGTGCCCGGCACGTAGAAGCTCTGCTGCATCGCCTCGTAGGCGGTGAGGGCGCGTTTGGCGTAGAGGTTCAGGACCGGCGCTTTCTTGCGCGCGGGCTTCTTGGCCGCGGGCCGCTTGGCGGCGGTTCGGGCCGGGCTGCTCCCACCAGCCGCGCTGCTCGCCGCGGGCGCGGGCGCGAGCAGCAGCGCGAGAGCCGCGAGTGCGGCAAGTGCGAGACGTCGGCGGAGGCTCACGAAGCTAGAGAACATGTGGTGGCTCCATTCGATGTGGTTCGCAAGACCCCTATTGCGCAAGCGGCGATTTCACACGCGGGGGCGTAAACGCCGGTGGAGCGCGCGAGCGGCTACGGTTCGCAGCGCGCGGCCGGCTGACTGCGGTCGCCGGGGCGGCGCGAGCGGCCCGCAGGCGGCGCGCGACTAGCGGCGACCGGGACAGCGGACGGCAAGGAGAGAGCATGGCGAGGACGATCAGGGAGACGACGATCGAGCTGCTGCGCGAGCGGGGCATGACGACGCTGTTCGGCAACCCGGGTTCGACGGAGCTGCCGATGCTGGCGGACTTCCCCGAGGACTTCCGCTACATCTTGGGCCTGCAGGAGGCGGTGGCGGTGGGGATGGCGGACGGCTACGCGCAGGCGCGCGGCGGGCCGGCGCTGGTGAACCTGCACACGGCGCCGGGCCTGGGCAACGGGATGGGCGCGATCTTCAACGCGCAGGCGAACAAGTCGCCGGTGGTGGTGACGGCGGGCCAGCAGTACCGCTCGCTGATGACGCTGCAGGCGAATCTGACGAACCGCGACGCGACGCGGATGCCGCACCCGCTGGTGAAGTGGAGCTACGAGCCGCCGTGCGCGCAGGACGTGCCGCACGCGCTGGCGCGCGCGACGCACCTCGCGGGTCTGGCGCCGCGGGGGCCGGTGTTCGTGTCGATCCCAATGGACGACTGGTACGCGGAGGTGCGCGACGAGGACGAAGTACGCCATCAGACGACCCGGACGGTCGCCGGCGCGAGCCGCCCGGACGACGCGACGATCGCGGACCTCGCGCGGCGCTTGGCGCAGGCGCGCAACCCGGCGTTCGTGGCGGGCCCGGACATCGACGCGGCGGGCGGCTGGGAGGCGGCGGTGCGCTTCGCGGAGGCGGCGCGCGTGGCGGTGTACGCAACACCGGCGACGGGCGGCGGGCGGCTGGGCTTCCCAGAGAACCACCCCTTGTTCCAGGCGGTCCTGCCCCCCGCGGTGCAGCCGCTCGGGGAAGCACTGGCTGCGCATGACTTCGTGCTGGCGGTGGGGACGTCGATCTTTCCGTACTACCCGAACATCCCGGGGGCGCTGCTGGCGGAGGGGACGAGCCTGATGGCGGTAACGAGCGATCCGGACGAGGCGGCGCGGGCGCCGATGGGCGATGCGATCGTGGCTGACGTGGCGCTGACGCTGGCGGCGCTCGCGGACGCGGTCGTGGCGGGCGGGGATATGGCGGGCGGGGATATGGCGGGCGGCGAGGCGGGGGGCGGCGCAACGGGGGACGGCGCGACGCGCGAGGCCCCGCCGGTGCGCGCGGCGCCGGAGGCGATGCCGGCGTCGGACCCGATGAGCCCCTCGACGGCGGTGCGGGCGCTCGCGCAGGTGTTCCCCGACGACGGCATCGTGGTGCTGGAGTCGCCGTCGGCGACTCCAGCGCTGCGCAACCAGCTGCGCCTGGGCCGGCCGGGGAGCTACTACTTCTCGGCGGGCGGCGGCCTGGGCTTCGCGATGCCGGCGTCGATCGGCGTGCAGCTGGCGTGCCCGCAGCGGCGGGTGGTGTGCGTGCTCGGCGAGGGCTCGGCGCAGTACGCGGTGCAGAGCTTCTGGACGGCGGCGGCGTACAAAGTCCCGGTGACGTTCCTGGTGCTGCGCAACGACGAGTACGCGATCCTGAAGTTCTTCTCGCTGATGGAGGAGGTCCCGGGGGCACCCGGCCTGGACCTGCCGGCGCTGGACACGGTGGCCGTTGCGGCGGGCTACGGCGTGAACGCGCGACGCGCGAGCGACGCGGAGGAGCTCGGTGTGGAGCTGCGCCGGGCACTCGACTCGGACGGGCCGGAGCTAATCGAGGTCCGCGTCGCGCCCGGCATGTCGCTCGCTTAAGCGCGTACGCTACGCGCGATGTCCGACTCCAACGGCAACGGCTCCGCGGCTCCGGCGGTCGACGTGATCGTCGTCGGCGCGGGCCTGGCGGGCCTGGTGTGCACGCTGGAGCTGCTGCGCAGCGGGCACAGCGTGCTGCTGCTGGACCGCTGCGCGCCGCACGAGCTCGGCGGCCTCGCGCGCGAGGCGTTTGGCGGCATGTTCATGGTGGATTCGCCCGAGCAGCGGCGCTCGCGGATCCCCGACAGCGAGCAGCTGGCGCTCGCGGACTGGCTGCGGATCGCGGAGCTCGAACCGGGCGAGGAGTGGCCGCGGCGCTGGGCCGAGCAGTTCGTGACGCGGGCGCGCGACGACGTCGGCGGCTGGCTGCGGACGCTGGGGGTGCGCTTCTTCCCGGTCGTCAACTGGGCCGAGCGCGGCAACTTCGGCGACGGGAACTCGGTGCCGCGCTTTCACCTGACGTGGGGCACGGGCAAGGCGCTGGTGGAAGCGGTGTGGGGCGCGATCGAGCGCGAGCCGCGGCGGGCGGCGCTGGAGGTGCGCTTCGGGGCGCGGGTGAGCGAGCTGATCGTCGCGGACGATGGCCGCGTGGTGGGTTGCCGGGTGGAGGATGACTATGAGGTGCGAGCCACAGAGGCGGTCGTGATCGCGGCGGGCGGCATCGGCGGCAACGCGGAGCTCGTGCGCCGCGTGTGGCCGACCGCGGAGCTCGGCAGCCCACCGCGACACCTGCTGATGGGCTCGCACCCGTATGCGGACGGCGCGATGCACGCGGAGGTGGGGCGCATCGGCGGCAACGTTACGCACCTCTCGCGGATGTGGAACTACGCGGATGCGGTCCGGCACCCGCGCCCGCAGCGCCCGGACCACGGCCTCAAACTGATTCCGCCGCGCTCGGGCTTGATGCTCGATCCGGACGGCCGGCGCTACGGGCCGACGGCGGTGATGCCGACGTTCGACGCGTACGCGGCGCTGGAGCGGATGTGCGAGGACGAGCGCAAGTACTCGTGGCTCCTCTGCAACTGGAAGATCGCCAAGCGCGAGCTGGACGTGTCGGGCTCGCAGCACAACCCGCACCTGCGCGAGCGCCGTGCGGTGCGCTTCCTGCTGGGGGTGCTGCTCGGCAAACCGCGTCAGCTGCGCCACTTCCTGGATGGCTCACCGGATTTCGTGGAGGCGGATTCGCTGCCGGAGCTCGCGCGCAAGATGAACGAGGTAACGGGCGAGGCGGCGATCGACGCGGAGGTACTGGCGGCGGAGATCGGCCGCTACGACGCGGGCATCGCGCGCGGCAGGGGCCTCTTCAACGACGACCAGCTGCGACGCATCTCTCAGTTGCGGGGGTGGCGCGGAGATCGACTGCGGACGTCGAAGTTCCAGCGGATCGTCGACCCGCAGGCGGGACCACTGATTGCGATCCGCCTGCAGGTGATGGCGCGCAAGAGCCTCGGCGGGATCCAGACGGACCTCGGCTGCCGCGTGCTGCGCTCCGAGGACGGCGAGCCGATCGCGGGTCTGTACGCGGTGGGCGAGGCGGCGGGCTTTGGCGGCGGGGGCATGCACGGCAAGCGCTCGCTGGAGGGCACTTTCCTGGGTGGTTGCGTCTTCACGGGCCGGCTGGCGGCGGCGGCGATCGCGGGGGCGGAGCTGCCGCTGAAGGCACCGCCACCCCTCGACATGGCGCTCTCGCATCCGCGGCGGCCCGCCGACGCGACGACGCCCCCGCCGACCTCCCCGCCCAGCGGCGCCACGCCGCGCTGAGCGGTGGGCTTCGATTATGTGACGGTCGGGCACGTCACGGCCGACGTGTTGGAGGACGCGTCCGCGACCGCCGGACCCTCCGTGACCACCGAGGCGAGCGACGGCCGGCGCCAGCCCGGCGGGGGCGCGTTCTACAGCGCGTTGCAGGCGGCGCGTCTGGGGCTGCGCACGCTGATCCTGACGCGGGGCGTGCCGCGGGCACTGGAGGCGCTGATGGCGCCCTATGCGGCAGAGCTGGAGATCGAGATCGCGCCGGCACAACAGACGACGACCCTCTCAACGCGGGGCCGCGGGCACGACCGCGCGCAGCGGCTGCTGGGCTGGGCGGGCCCGTTTGCGGAGCCGGTGACGGTCGACACCGCGATCCTGCACCTGGCGCCGATCGCGCGCGAGACGCCGCGCTCGTGGCGGGGGCGTGCGGACTTCGTGGGCTTGACGCCGCAGGGCCTGGTGCGCGCGTGGGACGCGGGCGGGGCGGTGACGACGGGTCCGCTCGACCGGGCGCGCCTGCCGCGCGAGTGCGATGCGATCGTGTTCAGCGCGAGCGAGCGGGCGAGCTGCGCGGAGCTGTTGCCCGGCGCGGGGGCGGGGACGGAGCTGCCGCCCGGCGCGGGGGCGGGGACGGAGCTGCCGCCGGACGCGGGGCTGGCTGCCCCCGCGGCGGCGCCCGGGTGGGACGCGGCGAGCGCGCGCACCGACCTCGCGGGAGCCGTGGTCGCGGTGACAGCCGGAGCACGGCCCACGACGGTCCTGCGGGCGGGCGATGCGCCGATCGGTGTGCCCCCGCCGACGATCGCGAGCCCGCGCGACGATCTGGGCGCGGGGGACGTGTTCGCGGCCGCGTTCTTCGTGGCGCTCCACGAAGGACGGTCACCTGGGGAGGCGGCCGCGTTCGGCAACGCGGCCGCGGCGGTGCGCATCGCGGGCGTGGGTCCGCAGGCGATCGGCGACCGGCGCGCGATCGAGGCGCGCCTCAGCTAACGGGCTCGGCGAGCGCGTCCTCGAGCAGTTGCGCGAGGTCGAGCTGGGCGAGCGCGCCCTCGGCGCCGCAGGCGCGCGCGGCGAGCAGCAGCGAGCCGCCGACGGGCGCCATCTCCACGACCGCGACCTGGGCGTGCGGGGCAAGCGCGTGGATGGCGCGCGTGAGGGGTTCGACGAACACGGGACCGGCCTTGTAGGCGCTGCCGATGAGGCCGACGGGAAACTTGCCGTCGAGTCCGGTCTGCCGGATCACGGCGGCGATCTGCTCGCCGAGCTCGTGGGCACCGGCCTCGTAGAGAGCGCGAGCAACGCGATCGCCACGTTCGGCGAGCGTGGCGGTCTCGATCGCGAACGCGGCGATCTCGCTCTTGGTGAGCGGCTTGCCGTAGACGCGCGCGGCAAGCGCCTCGACGCTGCGCGCGCCAAAGAACTCGACCGCGGCGTCGCTCAGCGCGGTCTCGGGGCCGGAGGCCTCGCGATCGCGCAGCGCGGCCTTGATCGACTGCATGCCGAGCCAGTACCCGGAGCCCTCGTCGCCGAGCAGATGGCCCCACCCCCCGGCCCGCCAGGCACGGCCGTCGCGGCCGACGCCGAAGACGTTGCTGCCGGTGCCGGAGATCACGCCGACGCCGGGGCGCGCGGCGGTCGCGGTGGCCCAGGCGCCAACGACATCGCCGACGACGATCCACTCGCGCGAGCGGCGTTCGTGCACGTGCGCGATCACGGCGTCGGTATCGGTCCCCGCGACCGCGAGCACGGCGCCGTCGAGCTGCTTGTCGGCAATGCCGGCCCGGGCGAGCGCCTCGTCGGCGGCGTCGAACAGGGCTCCCCCGGCGGCCTCGACGCCGACGGCGTCCTGGTTGCTGGGGCCACCGTGCCCGAGGTGCAGCGTCGCGTGCTGCAGGTCGAGCACCGCGGCGAGCGTCTTCGTCGCGCCGCCGTCGATCCCGAGCAGGTAGCGAGCGTCCGCGGCGATGTTCGGGCGTGATGCGCTATCGGGCGGCGCCGCGCCGGCGGAGGCCTCCGCGGAGAAGCGCGCCAGCGCGGGCGGGAGGCTGACGAGCGAGTCGCGGTCCACGCGGGGATACTTACACTCGATGGCATCCAGCGCTATCCACCCGTCCCGCGATGGTGCCCCCGCGGCCCGCGACGGCGCCTCGGGGACCTTGCGTGGTGTCCGCCCCGTCTTTCCGGGCGTGCCGCTGCGCGCGGGCATGTACGAGTCGTTCTACCTGCGCGCGGTCGCTCCCGATGAGCCGCGCGGCCTGTGGATCCGCTACACCGTGCACAAGCGCCCCGGTGCGCGCCCGCGGGGCTCGCTGTGGTGCACATTCTTCGACGGCACGCGTGAGCGGCCGTTCACGCAGAAGCTGACGACGGACGCGCTGGCGGCACCGCCGGGGGGCTGGATCGCGGTCGGCGACGGCGAGCTCGGCCCCGAACACGCGACAGGAGCATGTGGTGGCGCGCAGTGGTCGCTGCGGATCGCGGCACCGGAGCCCGAGCTGCGCCACCTCCCGCGCGCGTGGATGTACCGCGCGCCGCTGCCGCGCACCAAGCTCACCAGCCCGGCCCCGGCGGCGCGCTTCGACGGCGCCCTGCAGCTGCCGGGTCCCGATGCTCGCGCAATCGAGCTACGCGGCTGGCGCGGGATGGTCGGCCACAACTGGGGCGCGGAGCACGCGGAGCGCTGGATCTGGCTGCACGGGATCGGCTTCGAGGAGGACCCCGAGGCGTGGCTCGACGTCGCGATCGGCCGAATTCGGATTGCCGGGAGGATGTCTCCGTGGCTCGCGAACGGCGTGCTCTCGCTCGCGGGCGAGCGCCACCGACTGGGCGGGCTCGGGACGCGGGGACTGCTCGTCGCGGCGACGGCGAGGCACAGCCGCCTGTCGCTTCCCGGGGCGGCGGGGCTCACAATCGAGGCGCACGTCGATGCGCCGGCCGCGGCAATCGCGGGCTGGCGCTATGCCGATCCCGACGGCGGCGAACACGATGTCGCCAACTGCTCGATCGCCGCGCTCGCGTTGACCGTGAATCGCCCCAACGCTCCCTCGCAAACGCTGCGGACGACGCATGGCGCCGCCTACGAGCTCGGTATGCGCGAGCGCGATCACGGCGTCGCGATCGCGCCGTTTGCCGACGGTTGAGCGACCCGCACGGCGCCTGCGACTTCGATAGAGACATTTTGCGTGCCCTCGTGGGAATTGCATGAGTGCTCGCAGACGGCGATCGACGGTCGCGACACCTCTCCGTAATCCTCCGCGAATCTGTCTCTAACTCATTAAATCTGCCGCATTTTGGCAGGAAACCCTCTATACTTTGCCGCGTAGTAAAAGGGATTGGCAACTGCAGCAGGCAGGGATAGCTTTGGTTTTGGATCGACTTCGTCGACTCCACTCGTTCGCCTAGCGGTACGGGTGGGTCAGAATGGTCGGATCGTTCCAGACCACGACAACGACCTCCAGGACGGGGGTCGGCAAGGACAGCGAGGAACACGGATGATCATCGCAGGCAGGAATCGGGGGCGAGCCCCTGCCACGCCGGCCACGTTGGGGCAGCCGACGGCGCTCAATGCCTCGCGCGATGCATCCGAGCTTCACCGCCTGCGCGAGGCGCTCCTGCGTGGACGCGCATCCACCTCGGCGCCGCGGACCACGCTGCGAACGGCGCTGCGCGCGTTCGATACGCAGGCGATCGTGCCGCTCGTGCTGCTCGCGCTCGCGCTGAGCGCGTTCGTGCCGGGCACGCACTTCGAACTGCAGACCGCCTCCGACCAGGCCGCGCTGGAGACGGCGACGACGCTGATCTCGGCGCTCGCGGCGATTCTCTTCTTCGACCGCTTCTGGCGGCATCTGCGGCTGCGCAGCCTGGTGCTCGCGGGCGGCCTCGGCGTGATCGCCGTGTCGAACCTCGGCGCAGGCCTGCTGCTGGCGGGAAATCTGGTGATCGCGGGGCATTCCGCGGCGTGGATCGTGCTCGGAGGACGACTCGTGGGCTGGGTCCTGATCGCCAGCTCGGCCGTCGTCCCCGACCGGCGCCTGCGCCGTCCGACGCGCTCCGAGCTCCGCTGGATTCTCACGCGCGCGTCGGCGATCGCGGCCCCGGTGGCGGTGCTTGTCGCGTTGAGCGCGCACACGACCTCCTACGAAATTTTGCACGGCGAGCCACTCGGCGACCCGACCGCGATGCTCATCGCACAGATCCTGCTGGCACTGCTGACGGGCCTCGCCGCGGTGGCGTTTCGGCGCGAGGCGGGACGCGCGGGCAGTCCGCCGGCGCAGCTGCTGGCGCTTGCGTGCGCATTCGCGGCATCATCGGCACTCGCGGCGTGCGCGACGCCATCCTTCTACGCGTCGCACGTGGGGATCTCCGACATCCTTGGCCTGGGCTGGCTCGCGGCGCTGTTCGCGTGTGTCTGCGTCGAGTGGTCGATGGACGAGCGCCACGCGCCGGTGCACGCGCTGGCGCGGGAGCGGCGGCGAATGGCGGCCGACGTCCACGACCTGATCATGCAGGACCTGTCGTTCGCGCTCGCCAATGCCCGCACGCTGGTCGACGATCCGGCGAGCGCGCAGTCGGCAAGCACCGTCGTGCGAGCGGGTGAACGCGCGCTCGCCGGCGCGCGTGACGTCGTGAGCGGGCTCACCGAGCAGCACTTGCTGCCGATTGCCGAGGCCGTCGAGGCCAGCGTTCGGCTCGCCGCCAGAAACACGCCGCTGACATTCCGCGCCGGCGGCATGCAGGACGCGGCGCAGCCCGACGAGCCGACCTGCGACGCGTTGGTGCACATCGCGCGCGAGGCGGTGACGAACGCCGTCAAGCACGCGCGCGGCGGTTCGATCGAGGTCTCGCTCGAGCACGAGGACGAGTGGCGCCTGCTTGTCAGCGACGACGGCGAGGGCTTTGACGCCGCGGGCGGCGGGCAAGGCTTTGGACTCTCCAGCATGCGCGTTCAAGCCGAGGCCCTGGGCGGCAGGCTACTCGTGCGCAACGCGCCGAGCGGCGGCACGACAATCGAGGCGTTTCTGCCGTGAGCGAGGCGCCCGGGAGACCCAACGAGGGCATCGCTCCCACCGTGGTGCTCGCGGACGATCACCCCGTGATCCGCCTGGGCGTGCGCATGGCGCTGATGCGGGGCGGCTTCGAGGTGCTCGCCGAGGCCGGCGACCGCGACGGCGCGGTCGAGGCCGTGCTGCGCGAGCATCCCGACCTCTGCCTGCTCGACATCTCGATGCCCGGCGGCGGCATCGAGGCCGCCGAGATCCTCGCGCGCGCGGCGCCGGCGACCGCGGTCGTGATGCTGACCGTCTCCCAGAGCCCCAACGACCTGCTCGCCGCGCTGCGCTCGGGCGCGAAGGGCTACCTGCCGAAGGACACCTCGCCCGAGCGTCTGCCCGCGGCCCTCTGCGGGGTTCTGAAGGGCGAGGCCGCGCTCCCGCGCAACCTCGTCGGGCGTGTGCTGCATGAATTTCGGAACATGCCGGCTCCGGAGGAGGCGCCGCTGCGCGTCGACGGAGTCGAGCTCACCGCGCGCGAGTCCGAGATCCTGCGTCTGTTGCGCGCGGGCCTCTCGACGGTGCAAATCGGCGAGCGTCTCTCGCTCTCGCCGATCACGGTCCGCCGGCACATCTCCGCGGGCGTCGCCAAGCTCGGCGCCGCCGACCGCGACGAGGCACTGCGCGCGATCGCGTAGACGTCCCCTAAACGATGCCGGCGCGCACCGCGTACACGGCGGCCTGTACGCGACTGCGTACCCCAAGCTTCTCGAAGATGTTCGTCACGTACTGCTTGACGGTGTGCGGACTGATCGAGAGCGCCGTGCCGATCGCGACGTTGTCGGCGCCCTCGGAGATCAGGCGCAGGACCTCGATCTCGCGCGGGGTGAGCGCAAGCCGGTCCTCGGTCTCGCGCATCTCCGCCCGCGCGTCGGCGCCCGCTCGCGCCGCGTCCGCGCCGGCGCGAACGTGGGCCATCAACGAATCCGCGATCTCGCGCGAGAGCACCAGGTGGCCTTCCGCGGCCTGGCGGACGCTGCCCGCGAGGCGATCGGCGCGGGTGTCCTTCAGCAGGTAGCCGCACGCCCCGGCCGCGAGCGCCGCCAGCACGTCCGCGTCGGCGTCGGAGACCGTCAGCACCACCGTCTGCACGTCGGGGCAGGTGCGCGCGATCCCGCGCAGCGCATCCAGCCCCGAGGCGCCGGGCATGTGCAGATCGAGCACGACCACGTGCGGCGCGAGTCGAAGGGCGAGCGCCACGGCCTGCTCCCCATCGGTCGCCTCGCCGATGACCTCCATGCCGCCGGCCTCGAGCATCCCGCGCAGGCCTTCGCGAAAGAGATGGTGGTCGTCCGCGATCACGACGCGCAGCGCGTCGTCGGCTCGCAGCGCGTCGGCGGATGGGTCCACACCCGGAAAATAGACGAATTGGGCGCCGCCCAGGGCGTTCAGTAGAGCCACCCAGGGTGTAGTAGGGTACGCGCCCCGCCCTCACGGCAGGAGAATGCGCCGACGCGCATAAGTGTACGGTCGCATGTCCGGCCCGGGTGACGCGCCCGGTCTCGTATTGTCCGGTCGTTGATAGCCGCCCGAAGATGCGTGACGGGGATGTGTGCCCGAGCCGTGCCACCACCCACCGATGTGTGCCCTCCCACCCGGCAGGAGACGCGTGATGCACAAGCCGCTTGTAAACCGCTTGCTCGCCACCACAGTCGCGCTCGCCCTGCTCGTCGGCGGATCGGCATTGGTCGCCAGCGCCGCAACTCAACACGGCGGCGGCGCCCCCGCAGGTAGGCAGCATCAGCGGGGCGCTCGCGCCCGACCTTCAGCCGCGCGCCGCGCTCGCAGGCACCCGCCCCACGATCCCAAGCGCCCTCGAAAGCCACGCAATGCTCTAAAGCACCGCGCTAAGCCGGGCCACCGGCGCAAGCACCGCCGCAAGGCGAAGAGGCGCCACCGCCACAGGATCGAGCCCCGCAAGCGCCTACCCCTCGCGCCGCCGACACCGCGCGCGATCGCCCTCGCAGCACCGACACCGGGCGCCTCCGCCGCGCCGGTGACCGTGCCGGCAGGACCGGGCCTCCCGCCAGTGCCGACGCCCCCATCTGGCACCAGCCACGAATCGGGCAGTCAGCCCGAAAAAACGGGAGGGTCGGAAAAAACAGGGGGCTCGGAAGAACCAAAATCGACTCCGCCGCCAAAGCCAACCAACACCGTCCTACCGACCGTGAGCGGCCCGACCACCGAAAGCCAGACGCTCACGAGCACCAGGGGAACGTGGACGCACAGCCCGACGTCCTACGCCTACCGCTGGGAAGCCTGCAACCCGACGGGCCACGAATGCCAGACGATCGCGGGCGCCGGCGCCTCGACCTACACGCTGCTCGCCGCCGACGTCGGCCACACGATCCGCGTCGCCGTCACCGCGACGAACGCCGGCGGATCGACCAGCGCGACCTCGACCATCTCCAGCAAGGTCAAAGCGGCGAGCACCTCTCCGCCACCCTCGCCGCCTGTCAACACGGCGCTGCCGACGATCGGCGGCGCGGCGGCGCAGAGCGAGACGCTCACGGCGAGCAGGGGCAGTTGGAAGAACACCCCAACCTCCTACGCCTACCAGTGGGAGATCTGTGACGCGGCCGGCGAAAGCTGCGCCGAAATCGCCGGCGCGACGTCCGCGAGCTACACGCTCGCCGCGAGCGACGTCGGACATACCGCGCGCGTCACCGTCACCGCCGGCAACGAAGGCGGCACGGCGTCGGCGACCTCCGCCGCGACCGCCGCGATCACGGCCCCGAGCAAGCAGCCCCCGCCCTCGCCCGCGTGTACGCAGACGGTCTCGAGCGCCGCGAGCGCCGCATCCGCGAGCGCCGCGGCGGGCGGCGAAGCCGTGATCTGCCTGACGGCCGGCGCCTATGGGCCTCTCAACCTCTCCGGCGCACATAGCGGGAACGTCACCGTCGAGCCGGTACCCGGCGCCGGCGTGAGCCTCGAAGGGGTCGACGTCGCCGCAGGCTCCAGCGGCATCACGATCCACAACTTCAGCATCTCCGGCGGCGTCAGCCTCGCCGCGGGCGTCTCGCACGTCGCGATCGACCACAACGACATCGACGGCCACGGCCCCGGCGGCGACGGCGAGGGAGTCGAGACGCTCTCGGTCAACTGCTCGGCGCCGGGCGCGCCCTACTACTCGGGGTGCACTTCGACCGCCCCCGATACCTACATCACGATCAACGGCAACAAGATCCACGGGTATGGCGAAGGCAACACCGAAGACGCGATTCACCTCAATGACTGGGAACACGTCACGATCACAGCCAACGACATCTACGAACTTGAGGAGCACGGCAATCATACCGACGCCATGCAAAGCGTCTTCGGCGGCCACTACATGACCTTCGCCTACAACTACGAGCACGACAACCAAGCGCAGGGATTCTTCATCAAGGACGGCGATGCCAGCGAAGTGACGGTAACCGAGAATCTGTTTCTCTCCAATAACAATCTCGGCCTCGACGAGTACAACATCCAGGTCTTCAACACCACCGGCCTGGCGATCACCGACAACACCGTCTGGGATGGACAGGCCGACATCATCCGCGCCGAAGGCGCCGCCGAGGCGCTCACCGCAAACGTCAACCACAACGTCGAGCAGAACTTCGACGACCTCCACGAAAGCGGCCCGGCGTATGCGCTCAGCGAGGATTACGACATCTTCGCCGAAGAACCCTTCACGTTTGCAATGGGCCCCCACAGCACCGTGGAAGCCCACCCCGAGTTCGTGAACCCGGCCGCGGATGACTACGAGCTGGCGTCCAACCCCTACGGCGCCGGCGTCGACTGGCAGCCCTCCGAATACGTCTACGGGCCGACCGGCGACTAGGGCATGGCACGGGCGCGCCGGGGCACTACCGGCCGACCGCGCGACTAGAGCATCGCACGCCGCGGGGCGCCAGGCGACTGACCTCCCGCCGCTGCACCGCGGGCGACCGGCGACTGGCACTGCCCGTTTATACCTACAGCCTGAGGGTATAAGGAGGCAGAAGGTGTGGGTAGATTCGGGCGGTGACTGAAGCACCGCGCGGCCAGGATTTGTTGCGCCAATCTACCGAAAATGAATTCGGAGAATTCGTGCGCCTTGAATAACACCAGCGCGCGTCCACGGGTGTTCTAGTGAGTGCTACGCGGCTCAAGCCGCCGCAGCAGTAGTCCGACTCCCGGTGGATACGCTCCCATGCCTGCCAGGAGGTCCCGATGCTCAATCTGCCGGCGCGCTGCCGCCGCTTGCTGCTAGCGACCGCGCTTTTTGCCACCCCCGCCGCGCTGTTCGCCACTCCATCGGCGCTGGCCGCGTCCACCTTGCACCATGACACGACTCGTGCAACCAGCCACCATCGCAGCCATGCTCACGGCGCGCACCACGCCTCGCACAGCCGCTCGTCCGCCGCTCGCGCCAACGCCGCGCCGCAAGCGCGCGCGCTCCTCACATCGGTGCTCACAACGCCCATGCTGCTCGGCGACGAGGCCGTCGAGGCTCAGCACGACTACCTGAGCGCCGGCCAAGCCGAAGCGTTTCGCTTTCAGGCGCTCGCCTCCGGCGATTCCGCGACGCTGCACCTCTATCTCGACGCCCATAGTCGGGCGCGGACGGTCGTCGTGGGCATCTACGCCAATGCGAGCGGCCATCCCGGCGCGCTGCTGAGCACGGGCTCCACCACCTCCCCCCAGGCGGGCGCCTGGAACACGGTTGCGATCTCCCGGAGCACGCTCGCTGCGGGCGCCACCTACTGGCTCGCGATCCTCGGCGACGGTGGCACCCTCCGCTTCCGCGACCGCGGCAACGGGCCCTGCCCGAGCGAGGGCAGCGCCCAGACGAACCTCGGCGCGCTTCCCGCCTCATGGAGCACCGGCCCGCTCTACAACGACTGCCCGGTCTCCGCTTACGTAAGCGGCACGAGCTCCTTCCCAATCGAACCGCCCAAGGAAGAACCACCAAAGAAAGAACCCTCGAAGAAAGAACCCGCCAAAGAAGAACCGCCGAAGAAAGAACCCCCCAAAGAAGAACCGCCGAAGAAAGAACTGCCTAAAGAAGAACCCCCGAAGGAAGAAACGACGCCCCCCGGCGGCGGCACCGGCACCGGTGGGACCGGCGGCAGTGGCACCGGCACGAGCGGCACCACCCCGCCGCCCTCACCCGCCTGCACGCAGACGGTCTCGAGCGTGGCGAGCGCCGCCTCCGCGGTCTCATCGGCCGCGGCCGGTTCGGCGATCTGCCTGACGGCGGGCAGCTACGGCCACCTCACCGTCTCGGGGAGCCATTCCGGCAACGTCACGGTCGAGCCCGTCCCCGGTGCGAGCGTCAGCCTCGAAGGCGCGACCGTCGCCTCGAGCTCCAGCTACATCACCATCCACGATTTCGACATCGGTGGTGGTGTGAATCTGGGCTACGGCGACTCGCATATCACGGTCGACCACAACAACATCAATGGCCAAGCCCCCGGCGGCACCGGCGAGGGAGTGGAAGACCTCACGGTCAACTGCTCCGCGCCGAACGCCCCGTACTACTCCGGCTGCACCTCGACCGCGCCCGACACGTACCTCACGATCGACGGCAACCAGATCCATGGTTACGGGATGGGGGGCACCGAAGACGCCATCCACCTCAACAACTGGGAACACGTCACGATCACCGCCAATGACATCTACAACCTCGAGGAGCACGGCAACCACACCGACGCGATGCAGAGCGTCTTCGGCGGCCACTACATGACCTTCGAACGCAACTACGAGCACGACAACCAGTCGCAGGGGTTCTTCATCAAGGACGGCGACGCCAGCGAAGTCGCCGTCAATGACAACCTCTTCGTGCGCAACAACAACGAGCCCTCGCTCTACCCCGGCGGCGAGTACAATATCCAGGTCTTCAACACGACCGGTTTGGCGATCACCAACAACACGGTGTGGGACGGACAGAACGACATCATCCGCGCCGAAGGCGCCGCCGAGGCGCTCACCGCGAACGTAAACCACAACGTCGAGCAGGGCTTCGACGTACTCCACGAAGGCGGTCCCGCGTACACGCTGACCGAGGACTACGACATCTTCGCCGAAGCACCCTGGACGTTCAAAATGGGCTCGCACAGCAAGGTGCAGTCCAGCCCCGACTTCGTCGATCCGGCGGGCGAAGACTACGAGCTCGCCTCCAACCCCGACGACATCGGCGTCAACTGGCAGCCCTCCGAATACGTCTACGGGCCGACCGGCGACTGACCGGCAGCTAGGGTGGTGGGCCGGTGAAAGCCGCCCACCACCCCATACTGCTCACCTTGGCATCCGCGTTCTTCGTCGGACTCTCGGTATCCGCGTGCGGCGCTACCGCGGCGCACTCCGGCGCGACGCAGGCCTCCGACTTGCATGAATCCGCCGCGGCGCGCGCAGCCGTCTCGGGCGCGCGCAGACCGCCCCCCTCGCCGCCCTGCACGCAGACGCTCGCCAGCGTCTCCGCCGCCGCCTCCGCGCTGAGCGCGGCCCCCGCCGGCGCGGCGATCTGCCTGAGCGCCGGCGGCTACGGGCACCTCGAACTGGCCGGCGCGCACGCCGGCAGCGTCACGATCGAGCCCGTCCCCGGCACCACCGCGAGCCTCGAAGGCGTCAACATCGCGGCGCACGCCAACGACATCACGATCCGCAACTTCGACATCTCCGGCGGCGTCACCCTCGCCGCCGGCGACTCCCAGGTCACGATCGAACACAACGACATCGACGGCGAAGGGCCCGGCGGCGAGGGCGAGGGAGTCCAGGACGTGACCGTCAACTGCGCCGCGCCCGGCGCCCCCGACTACTCCGGCTGCGCCTCCACCCCACCCGACTCCTACATCGCGATCCTCGGCAACGAGATCCACGGCTACGGGCAAGGCACGACCGAAGACGCCATTCACCTCAACAACTGGGAACACGTCACGATCGCTGCCAACGACATCTACGACCTCGAGGAGCACGGCAACCATACCGACGCCATGCAGAGCGTCTTCGGCGGGCGCCACATGACGTTCGCCTACAACTACGAGCACGACAACCAGTCGCAGGGGTTCTTCATCAATGACGGGGACGCCAGCCAAGTCGCCATCGCCGAGAACCTCTTCCTGCGCAACGACAACGAGCCCGCGCTCTACCCAGGCGGCGAGTACAACATCCAAATCTTCAACACCACCGGCCTCACCATCACCAACAACACCGTGTGGGACGGCCAGGACGACATCCTGCGCGCCGAAGGCGCCGCCGAGCCGCTCATCGCAACCGTCAACCACAACGTTGAGCAGACCCTGAACGTGCTGCACGAAGGGGGTCCCGCGTACACGCTGCACCATGGTTACAACATCTTTCGCGAAGCGCCGTGGACGCTTCCCCTCGGCGCGCACAGCCACCTGATCCGCCGCCCCGAGTTTGTGGATCCGGCCGCCGCCGACTATCGCCTCCGCCACAACCCGCACCACATCGGCGTCGACTGGCAGCCTTCCGAATTCGTCTACGGGCCGACCGGCGGCTAGCGGCGCGTTTGTGGTGCCGTGTCGAGCTCGATTTGCACGACACGCGCGACCCGATCCATGTCGACGTCGTGAGCGAGCAGTGTCGCTCCCCGGCGCCACGCGACGGCCGCGATCATGCAGTCGAGCATCCCGCGTGGCGTGATGCCGGCGGCGCGGCAACGACGGTAGATCCTGACGGCCCCGTCGAAATCGCTCACGGTGTCGAAGCTCAGCATCTCGGCATCCGAGCCCGCGGTGACGCGGCAACCCGCAACGACCCGCAGAGCGATGGCCGCCCCGCGGCGTGGGTCAGGGGTGCAGTCGCACGATCGTGAACCCCTTCGACGGATACGTGCCCGCCACCGGATTCGCGAGCGTGCCGACGGTGCTCGTCGCGAGCGCGTATCCGCGCAGGTAGCTACCGAGCAGCGGGTCGTAGCTCACGCCGAACGTCGGCGTGCCCCATGCGGAGAAGTCGCGCGCGCCGAGCACCGCTAGCGTGACGCGGTCGCGGCGCAGCCGCGCGATCGCCGCGCGCTCTTCCGCGGGTGTGTCGAGCAGGCCCGGCAGCAGCGAGAGCTCGTACAGCGCCGGGCGCCGGTTCGACATGAAGTACAGCCCGCCGTCCAGCGGCGCCGCGAGGATGCGTTCGCCCGGGCGTGTCAGCGCGTCGATCCGCGTGACCGCCGCCTGCAACGCCGGCGCCGCCGCCGCGTCCGTCACGAACGTGCCGCGCGGCGTGTGCACCGCGGTGTCGTCGTGGATGTACAGGCCGCCGAGTGCGTACCCCGCGAGGCCCAGCGCGACCAGGCCCAGCGCGGCGAACGACGCGATCCGCGCCCGCGGGCGCCGCTCGGCCACGCGCGTGTGCAGGATGCCCAACAGCAGCACCAGCGGCGCCGCGTAGTACGGCGCGTAGGAGCCCTCCGTCGTGAACGCGTTGTACGCGCGCAGGCCCAGCCCCGCCGCCACTACGATCAGCGCCGCGTCCACCGGCCACTCGCCGCCCAGCGGCGAGCCGCCGCGACGCGCGAAGCGCAGCGCCGCCCACGCGCCCACCGCGAGGCCCAGCGCCGGCAGCCAGCTCATGCCCAGCATCAGGTGCCGCGCCTCCAACTCGATCGCGCCGCGCTGGCCCGCGAGCACGCCCGTCGCGCGCAGCGCGCCGTCCACCGCCGCGATCGCCAGCGCCGCCGCAAGCAGCGGCCACAGCGCGAGCAGCCGCGCCGCGCCGCCGCGCCGACGCCAGCCCTCGACGCTCGCGACGAGCGCCGCGAGCAGCCCGCAGTAGAGCGCGCCGCGCAGCGCCAGCCCGACCACGCTGCTCACGGTGAACGGCATCCAGCTCGTCTCCGTTTTGGCGCCGACGCTGATGAACTTCGTCGGCCACAGGTTTTCGCTCACGAGCACGCCCAGCCCCGCGCGCGTCGCGAACCAGCCCAGCACGAGCACGGGGATCGCGAGCGCCGGCAGCGCGAGTCGCCACGCCGCGCGCCACGCCGCCGCGCGGCCCACAAAGCGCCACTCCACGAGCACGTACGCCGCGAGCGCGCCCGCCGCGGCCGCCACGAACTCCGGCCGCGTCAGCCCCACCAGGCCGACCGCCGCGCCCGCCAGCCACAGCCGCCGCCGCGTCAGCGCGAGCAGCGCGAGCAGCACGAACAGCAGCCCGAACGTCGCCGAGTTCGTGTGCGGCAGGATGAAGTTGAACGCAGTCCCCGAGAAGCCGATCGCCATCAGCACCGCCGTCGCGAGGCCCGCCACGAGCGGCGCCAGCCAGTGCCGCGCCAGCGCGTAGAACGCCGCGAGGATCGCCGCCGTCTGCGCGATCCCGAACGCGTAGGCCGTCGTGAAGCTCGTCCCGAACAGCTTGAAGCTCAGCGCCAGCGAGTACAGGCCCAGCGGGCCGTAGTAGTAGCGCACGTCGCGGTACGCCAGCGCGCCGTGCTTGACGAGGTCCGCCGTGCTCAGCTCCGCGCCCGCGTCGATCTCCGGCATCCCCCACTTGCGCCACGTCAGCGCCGTCAGCGCCGCGAAGCACGCCAGCAGTGCGAGCAGGATCGGTCGATCGCCGAGCTCCGCGGCGTGCGCGCGCTTCGGTGTCGCGGGCACCGCCCTTTGCGGCGTCGCGGTGGGCGCGGCCGGCGCGGACGCCGGCGAGCGGAGCAGGCTGACGTTCACGCCGTCGCGGGTCGGGTGACGAGCGCGCCGAGGAGCACCTCGAGCTGCGGGCGCGCGATCAGCCACAGGCCGGCGAGATAGGCGACGCAGCCGAGGATCCCCGCGACCGCGGCCTGCGCGAGCTCGGGCGCGGGGAGCGCGGCGCCGATCGCCCAACCACCGCCGAACGCGAGCGCGGCGACAGCGAGGAAGCGCGCGCCGTCGCGCGCCAGCTCACGGGTGAGCGCGGCGGCGCCGGCGCGGCCGGTCGCGGCGACGAGCAGAACCGCCGCGAGGCAGCTCGGCGCGACCCAGAACGCGCCGACCGCCCCGTCCACACCAAACAGCGCGCTGCCGATCGCGGTCGCGACCAGTTGCGCCAGCACGAGCGGCGCGGCGAGCGCGCCGAGCAGCCGCGCGCGGCCGAGCGCGAGCAGCACCGGCAGCAGGAAGTTGACGAGCAGCGCCGCGATGAACCATGGCGTCAGCAGCACGGCGAAGACGCGCAGCGTGTGGACGTCCGCGGCGGAGAGGCTGCGCGGGAGCACGGCGTGCACGAGCGGCGCGCCGGCGGCGATCAGCCCCGCGAGCGCGGGCGCGGCGATCAGCATCGCGTAGCGAAAGCCGCGCGGCACGGCACCCGCGACGACGCTGCGCTGCTGCGAGCGCGCCTCGCGCGTGAGGTCCGGGATGCTCGACATGCCGAGCGCCATCCCGGTGCCCGCGACGAGGTAGCTCACGAACAGGTACGCGTAGGAGAGCACCGTCGTCCCTCCCGCGGCGGAGCGGCTGCCGAAGGCGAGCGTGATCACGAACAGCACGTTGAACGCGAGGTAGATCGCGGTGCGCCCGAGCACGACGCCGCAGTCGCGCACGAGTGCGGCGGGCGCGAGCGAGCCGCGCGCGGCCGCCACACCGAGCACCTCCGCGCGCGAGCGCCTGACGCCGACGAGCATCCAGGCGCTCGTCACGATCGACATCGTCAACATCGACCAGCCAAGCGTCTGCACCCCCGTCCGATCCATCAGCGCGACGAACGCGATCAGCCCGGCACCGGCGCCGGCCATGTAGGCGCCGGCGATCGTCGTGAAGCGACTGCGAACGGCGAGCACCGTCGCGCCGCCCGCCGCCCACAGCTGCAGCACCATCGCGCCCCCAAGCACGGGCAGCGCGGCCGCGGTGATCGCGCGAGCGTGCGGGTGCAGGCCGGGGGCGATCAGCGCCGCGAGCGGACCCGCGAGCGGGCCGGTCAGGATCAGCACCGGGACCGCGATCAGGCCGAGCGTCGCCGCGAAACGGCTCACGTTCAGGCGCGCACCCGGTTCGACGAGCAGCGGCACCGAGGTCACGCGCAGGCTCTGGCTGAAGACGCCGAACACCGAGTACAGCGCGAACGCCACGAAGAAGCCGTCGGTGCGCGCGTTGGTCCCGAACTTGCCGAGGTAGAGGATCGCCTGGATCGCCGACGCCGCGGCCATCGCGAACGTCGCGATCGACATCGCCATCCCCGCGCGCGCCTGGCGCGTGTCGGGCGTCAGCGTTTGCGTGCTCATGATCGAAAAACGCGCCGGCCGCGACGTTTCTCGCGAGGCTACGAAAGCGTCGCGACGCGCCCGGGAGCCCGTCGCGCGCGCCGCTGGGGCCGCTTGACCTGGATCTCCCGCGCCGCGAAGTAGGAGCCGAAGACGAACACGAGCGCGCCGGCCTGCAGGCCGATGCCCTGCCAGGTCGGGTAGACGCCCAGCCAGATGCTCCACGAGAGCGGCACGCGGAAGCTCGTGGGCGTGCTCGCCAGCCAGCCGATGCCCTGCAGGTTGTGCACCGTCGTGCCGACCATCACCGCCAGCACCAGCCCAATCAGCACGCCGGTGAGGATCAGCATCCGCTTGAACGGCAGCTTGCGCTGCAGCTTGAACGTCACCGCGCCGACGAGCAGGGCGCCGCCGAGGCCGATGCCGGCTCCGAGCGCGGTCGTCCCGGTCCCCGCGCTGGTCTGCAGCGCTTGCAGGAAGAGAACCGTCTCCAACCCCTCGCGGTAGACGCTGGAGAGGCCGAGCAGCACGAAGCCGAGCACCTGACCGGAGACGAAGCCGAGCCGGTCGAAGCGTTCGAGCGCTTTGCGCCGGCGGTTGAAGCGCGAGATCCACTCGCTCCAGTAGACGCGGTGAAAGAACCAGTTCGTCACCAGCAGCAGCACGCCGATCGCGAGCAGGCCCGTGACGGCCTGCAGCTCCAGTCCGCCGTTGCCGAGCAGGTGCAGGATCATCTGCGCGATCACCCACGTCAGCGCGGTCGCGAGCAGTCCGGCGAGCGCGCCGATGAACACGGGCCGGCGCAGGCGCGCCTTGGCGCCGACGAACGAGGCGGTGATCGCCGCGAGGATCAGCAGCGCCTCCAACCCCTCGCGGAAGACGATGATCGCGGCGTCGATCACGATCGTGGTGTGGCTGATCCTCACTTCGGTGAGCGCTTCGGCGACGACGCTCATGTCCGCGCGCCCCGCGGCGACGGCACGCTCGAGCGCGGCGGGTGGGGCGTCGGCGGCGAGCAGTTCGAGCAGCGCGGGGGCGCTCGCGCTGCCGACCAGCAGCTTGCTCGTGACTTTGGCGTTCAGCGCCGCGTCTCCCGCCAGCCGCTGGCCGGGGCCGGCGGCGTACAACGCATAGGCGCGTAGCACGGCGAAGCGCGCGCGCGGGCCGCTGCTCACTTCCGCGAGCGCCGCGGCGATCGCGTCGTAGGGACGCGCCGGCGGCGTGGGCGGGTGCAGCATCGCGTCGAGCTCGTGCTTGGCGCGTTCGCCGAGCGCGGCGATCTGCAGCGTCAACGGCCACGGCTGGTAGCGCGCCGTCGTTTCCCCCAGCAGCGTCGTGAGCTGGCGCAGCGCGCGCACGACCCGCGCCGTGCCGGCCGGGTCGCGCGCGCGCAGCACCGCCTGCGACGCCAATACGCGGCTCTGGATTTCGCGAGCGAGCAGGCGGCTGAGCGCGGCAAGCGCCGGTTCGTGCGTGGGATCGGCGCTCGCGTACTGCGCGGGCAGGACCGTGAGCAGCAGGTTCAGCCCCTGAGCTTCGGCGGGCGTGATGGCTGCGTTGGTCGCGGCGGGGGCGGCGCTTGCCGTGGCGGGCAATGCGCTCGCCACGGCGGCGGATGCGCCCGCGATGCTCGCGGACGTCGCCAGCAGCGCGAGCAGACAGACACAGAGCAGGCGCGCGCAGGTGCCCCGCGGCCGCCGCGCGGACCGATAGAACTCCGGGTGCATAACTACCTAACGGATCAGGGGCGGACTGCTTGCAACTCACTCCATCGCCGCGCTGCGGGCGCCTGCGCTCCGCGGCGATCGCCGCGGCCGTCCTGGCCGCGCTCGGCCTGAGCGCATGCGCGGGCGGTGAAGCGAGCGCGGGCGGGGCCGCGCTGAAGTTCACGCTGACCGACCAGGGCTGCACGCCCGGCATCGCGTCGGCGCCGGCGGGTCCGGTGAACATCTCGGTGACCAACGGCGGCGACCCGATGGTCACCGAGCTCGAGGTCCAGAACCTGAGCGGGATCGTGCTCGGCGAGCGCGAGAATCTGCTGCCGGGGCTCTCGGGCTCCTTCTCGCTCGACCTGGAGCCGGGCTCCTACATCCTCAACTGCCCCGACGGCGACGTCACGCAGGGCAAACTGACGGTGACCGGCAAGCCCTTCAAGGTGCACGGCCCCGCCGCGGCCCTGCTGCAGACGGCGGTGCTCCAGTACCGCACCTACGTCGAGGGCCAGACCGCGCAGCTGCTCGCGGGGACGCGCCGGTTCGCGGCGGCGATCGAGCAGGGCGACCTGGCCGAGGCGAAGCTCCTGTATGGGCCCACGCGCATCCACTACGAGGCGATCGAGCCGGTCGCGGAGAGCTTCGTCGGCCTGGACTCCGCGATCGACGCGCGCATCGACTCCCCGACCGTCGCGGGCGACTATTCGAAGTGGACCGGCTTTCACCGGATCGAGATGCTGATGTGGGCCAAGCACACGCTCCGCGGCGCCACGCGCTTCGCCGATCTGCTGCTGGCCGACGTGCAGACGCTCAACCAGAAAGTGCCGAGCCTGCCGCTCTCGGCGCTGCAGCTGGTCAACGGCTCGGTGGGGCTGCTCAACGAGATCGTCAACACGAAGATCACCGGCGAAGAGGACCGCTACTCGCACACCGACCTCTCCGACTTCCAGGGCAACCTGCTGGGGGCGCGCAAGGCGTTCGAATACGTGCGGCCCGCGCTGGAACGCACGGGCGAGTCCGCGCTCGCCGCGACGATCGCGAAGGAGTTCGAAGAAGTCCAGGCCGAGCTGAACAGGTACCGTCGCAACACGCCGCTGGGCTTCGCGCTCTACGGAGCGCTCACGGAGGCCGACAAGGTCGCGATCGCGCGCCAGGTCGGCAATGCGGCGCAGTCGCTGTCAGCGGTGGCGCTCAAGCTCTCGCTCACGCACTGAGCGCTCCGCGGCCGGTCCGCGGCGAACGGCGCTCAGAAGAGCCTGACGCTGGAGCTCGCGAACGAGCCGGTGCTCGCGCTGTTGCCGAACACGTCTTTGACGGCGGAGCTGAGCGCGCCGCTCACGGTCCCGGGGCCGCCGGCTTTCAGATTGCCGCTCGGGTCGGTGACTTGGGTGACGGTCAGCGTGACCTTGGTGCCGCTGACAGCGGTGTTCGCGGTCACGACGGGTGAGGTGCCACCGCTCTTGGCGTAGCGGGAGAATGCGCTGTCGCCGGTGCTCCAGGCGGCGGTTGCGCCGATACCGCTGACCGCGACGGTGGTGGAGCCGGTCGTGCCGCCGGTGTAGGTGAGCGTCACGCTGCTCGGGATGCTCGCGGCGGCGATCGCGTCGCTGAAGGTGAGCGTCAGCACGTCGCCGACCTGCGGCAGGCCGGCGGTGCTGCCGGGCGTGGTGTCGGCGATCGCGGTCAGGGTCGGTTTGCTCGTGTTGACCTTGACCGTCGCGGGCGCCGAGGTGGTCGCGTTGCCGGCCCTGTCGGAGACCGTGTACTCGTACTCGTAGCAGTGGCCGGTGGTGACCGTGCTGTCGGTGTAGGGCGACGCGGCCCCGGCCGCGCCGATGTTGGCGTAGGCGCCGAAGGCGCTGCAGGTGTCGCTGGAGGAGGTGTAGGTGCCCGTGGCGCGTTTGAGCTGGCCGGTGGCACTGTTCACGCCCGATCCGGCGTCGGTGGCGTTGAAGGTCACGGCGACCGCGCCGTTGGCGTCGGCCGGGACGCTGACGGTGGCGCTCGGCGCGGTTTTGTCGACCTCGACGGTGGTGGACAGCGTGGCCGTGTTGCCGACGCGATCGGTGCCCGTCAGCCGATACAGGTAGCAGCCGGCGGCCAGCCCGCTCTGGGTCGGATTGCCGGTAATCGTGACCGGCGTGCCGTAATTGCCGCAAGCGCCGCCGGAGAGCGTTCCCGTGGCGCGGGTCAGCACCGAGGAGAGCACGCCCGAGCCGGCGTCGGCGTTGTATTCGCTGCGCGTCCCGATCGCGAAGCTGCCCGAGCTGTTGTAGCTCGTGGAGCCCGCGCTGCTGGCGGCGATGCCGTTGACGCTCAGCGCGCCACCGGTCGGCGGGGTGTTGTCGAGCAGCAGCGCGTAATTGGCGGTGGCGGAGACCGCACCGGCGTGACTGGCCGCGTACACCGTCGGCCCGCTGGGCGGCTGGGTCGCTGAGGTTCCAAAGGTGTAGGCCATCTGCCCGCCGCTCTGAGCTCCGCTGAAGCCGTAGGTGCTCAGCGAGCCGAACGTATAGCCGGCGATGCCGGTCACGGGATCGGTCGAGGACGCGAGCAGCGTGAACGCGCCGCCAGCGGCCGGGCTGAAGTACAACGCGTTGGTCGAGCTCTTGTAGTAGGTGTTCGGCGACAGCGCGCTGAAGCTCAGCGACGGCGTCGTGGGCGTGCTCGTGTCCACGAGCACGGTCGTGGCGATGCTGGCCTGGTTGCCGACGTTGTCCACACCGGTCAGCGTGTAGCGGTAGCAGCCCACCGGCTCGCTCTGGGAGGGGTTGCCGGTGACGATCGTCGCCGCGCCGAAGCTGCCGCAGACGTTGCCGGACAGCGGCGCGGAGGCGACGGTGAGCGTGCTCGAGCGCAGGCCGGACTGGCTCGCGGACTGCGCCTCGGCGTATTCGGTGCGCGCGATCGCGAAGCTGCCGGTGGTGTTGTAGCTGGAGGTCCCCGCGCCGCTCGCGACCGTGCCGTTGACGCTCAGCGCGCCCCCGCTCGGCGGCGTCGTGTCGGGCACGACTTCGAAGCTCGAGCTCGAGCTGAGGCCCGCGGCGTTGGTCGCCGTGACGTTCTGCGCGCCGGATGCGCTCGCGCCGGCGCCGGACCACGTGTAGGTGCTCTGGTAGGGGGTCGCGGTCAGCGTGCCGCCACCGCTGCTGAAGCCGCTCAGCGCGGGGAAGACGACGTTCTTGATCGGGGAGAGCGGATCGGTCGTGCTGGCGCTGACGGTGAAGGCGCCCGCATTGGCGCTCTGCGGATTGGTGTAGGCGGTGTCGCCGGCGACGAGTGTCTGCCCGCTGGCTTCCGAGAGCGTCAGCACCGGCTTGGACGGCGGCCCCTGCGTCACGGTGAGCACCTGCGTCGTGCGGGCGAGCGCTCCGGTGCTGTCCGTGCTCTGCAGGCCGATCACGTAGGTGCCGGGTTCGTTGAAGGCGTGCGTGAGCGTCGGGCTCGAGCCGGTGTCGGTTTCGTATTTGCCGCTGCCGTTCAGGTCCCACTTGTAGTCGGTGATCTTGCCGGCGCTGTCGGTCGAGCCGGAGGCGTTGAACGTCACGCTCTGGCCCGTCACGGCCGGCGATGAGCTGATCGTGAAGGAGGGTGCCTGCGCTGTATCGACGTCGCTGGAGTGGTAGTGCTCGAAGACAGTCGTCGCGGACAGCGGCTGGTCGTAGATCGCCAATTCGTCGAGCTCGCCCGCGCCGAACAGCGAGTTGTCATCGCGCGACATCAGGTACAGCGTCGAGTTGGCGAAGTTGCCCTGTCCGGTGTTGGCATCTTCCTGCTGGAAGTTGACGAGGTTGCCGTCGACGTAGGGCGTGATCTCCTTGCTGCCTTCGGCGGCCGTGTTGATCACGATCGCGTAGTGGTGCCACACGCCGGCGCTGGGGCGCGCGAAGAAGATGCTGTTGCGATCGGCGTCGCTGCCGATGCCGATCCCGAAGGTGCCGCCGTCTTGACTGGCGTTGGGGTCGACGAGCAAGCCACCGGAGTTTTCGTTGAAGTTCGCGGTGAACTCCATCGCGAGCGCGTCGTTGTTGGCGTACTGGTTCCATTTCAACCAGAATTCGACCGTCAACTGGCTCGTGCCGGAAAGGTTCAGCGGGATCGCGCCCGAGTCGCTGCTGCCGTTGAAGCCGACCGCCATGCCCTTTTGGACCGCGCCGGGCAGGCCGAAGGTGCCGCCGGCGATCGTGCCGTTGCTCGAGCCCTTGCTGTCGAGGATCGTCGCGCCCTGCGGTTCGTCGAGCTTGTAGTAGTCGATCAGACCCGGCGTGTTCAGCACCGCTTCGGAGTAGTCGGTGGGCGACTGTTCGAGCACGTCGACCTGGATCGTCGTCTGCGTGCTGAGGCCTTCGTTGTCGGTGACTTCGACGCCGACGGTGTGCGTGCCGGCGGTGGCGAAGTGCGTCGTGAGCGTCGGCGTGGTGCCGGTGTTGGTTTCGTATTTGCCTTCGCCGCTCAGGTCCCACCTGTAGTCGGTGATCGTGCCCTGATCGGTCGATTCGCTCGCGTTCAGCGTCACGTTCTGGCCGACGACGGCCGGGTTGGGGGAAGCCGTGAGCTTGGCGACCGGCGGTAGGTTGCCCACCGTCAGCGTGTGCGTGACGCTCGCGCTCGCGCCGCTGCTGTCAATCACGCGCAGGCCGATGTTCTCGGTGCCCGCGGTCGCGAAGCTCGTCTTCAGTTCGGGGCTCGTGGTATCGGTTTCATATTTGCCGTTGCCGTTCAGTTCCCACTGGTATTCGACGATCTGCCCTTCGGGGGCGCTGGAGCCGGAGGCGTTCAGCGTCACGCTCTGGCCGGGGCGCACGGGATTGGCGGAGAGCGTGAAGGCTGCGGTCGGCGCCTTCGCGGTGCCATGGGAGTTGAAGTGTTCGAAGATCGTCGCGGCGGGCAGCGGTTCGTCGTAGATCGCGAGCTGATCGAGCTCGCCGGCACCGAACAGCGAGCTGCCATCGCGCGAGAACAGGTACAGCGTCGAGTTGGCAAAGGCGCCCTGTCCGGTGTCGGCCCCTTCCTGCTGGAAGCTGACGGGCTGACCATCGACGTAGGGGGTGATCTCCTTGCCGGCTTCCGCGGCCGTGTTGATCGCGATCGCGTAGTGGTGCCAGACGCCGGCGCTGGGGCGCGTGAAGAAGATGCTGTTGCGATCGGAGCCGCTGCCGATGCCGATCCCGAAGGTGCCGCCGTACTGGCCCGCGTTGGGGTCGATCAGGAAGCCGCCGGAGTTTTCGTTGAAGTTCGAGGTGAACTCCATCGCGAGCGCGTCGTTGTTGGCGTACTGGTTCCATTTCAACCAGAATTCGACCGTCAACTGGCTCGTGCCGGAAAGGTTCAGCGGGATCGCGCCGGAGTCGCTGCTGCCGTTGAAGGCGATCGCAGTCGTCGGGTCTTCCGCCACCGCGCCGGGGAGGCCGAACGTGCCGCCGGCGATCGTGCCGTTGCTCGAGCCCTTGCTGTCGGCGATCGTCGGACCGGCGGCTTCGCCGAGCTTGTAGTAATGGACCAGGCTGGGGGTGTTTTCGACGGCCTGCTCATAGCTGGTCACGCCGTGTGCGAGGACCGTGATGGCGATCGTCGCGGTGCTCGTGAGGCCTTCGCTGTCGGTCAGCTGCACCCCGACGGTGTGCTGGCCGACCGTCTGGAAGGAGGTGCTCACGCTCGGCGTGGTGCCGGTATCGGTTTCGTATTTGCCGCTACCGGTGAGATCCCACTTGTAGTCGGTGATCGTGCCCTGATCGGTCGATTCGCTCGCGCTGATGTTCACGGTCTGACCGGTGAGCGCGGTGCTCGGCGAGGCCTTCAGCTTGGCGCTCGGCGGGAAGGTGCCGACCGAGATCTGTTCGCGCACTTCATCGACCGCGCCATCGCTGTCGGTGACCTGCAGGCCGACCGTGTAGGTGCCGGTGCTGGGGAAGCTCGTCGTGACCGTCGGCGTGCCGCCGGTGTTGGTTTCGTATTTGCCGTTGCCGGTCAGGTCCCACTTGTAGGCGGTGATCGTGCCGCCCGCGTAGTGCGAGCCCGACCCGTTGAGCGTGACGGTCTGGCCGGCGCGCGGTAACGCCGGGGAGGCTGCGAACGAGGCGACCGGACGCGCCTCGGGACCGTTGGAGTCGAAGTGTTCCTGGATCGTGGACGAGCCCAGTTCGCCGCCGTAGATCGCGAGATCGTCGAGCGAGCCGCTGCCGAACAGGGCTTTGGCATCGCGCGAGAAGAGGTAGAGCGTCGAGTTCGCGAATGTCGCGCCGGTGCCGCTGGTTTCCTTCTGGTAGCTGACCGGCTGGCCGTCGACGTAGGGGGTGATCTCGGTCGCGGCGGGCGCGCTCGGGTTCAGCACGAGCGCGTAGTGGTGCCACACGCCGGCGCTGGGGCGGGCGAAGTAGACGGTGTTGCGCGTGGCGCCGATGCCCATGCCGACGGCGAACGTGCCGCCGTACTGGCCGGCGTCGGGATCGACGATGAAGCCGCCGGTGTTTTCGTTGTAGTTCGGGGTGAGCTCCATCGCGAGCGCGTCGTTGTTGCCGTACGCATCCCACTTCAACCAGAATTCGACCGTGATCGCGCTCTGGCTTGACAGGTTGAGCGGGATTTCGCCGGAGGAGCCCGCGACGCCCTCGAAGGGGTCGCCGTTGCCGGGGAAGTCGACGGCGGTGTCGGCGTCGCCGTTGACGGCGCCGGGCACGCCGAAGTTGGCGCCGCTGAGCGTGCCGGGGGCGCTGCCCTTGCTGTCGGCGATCGTCGGGCCTTTGGCCTCGTTCAGCTGGTAGAAGTGCAGCAGGCTCGGGGTCGCCATGACCGCATCGGCGTAGCGACTGACGCCCTGGGCGATGACGGTCACCGAGATCGTCGCGTCGGAGACCGCGCCTTTGCTGTCGGTGACCTGCACGCCGACGGTGTAGACGCCGGTGCTCGGGAAGGCCTTGGTGATCGTCGGCGTGGTCCCGGTGCTCGTTTCGTATTTGCCGCTGCCGGTGAGGTCCCACTTGTAGCCGGTGATCGTGCCGCCGCTGTCGGTGGAGCCGGCGGCGCTGAAGGTATCGGTCTGGCCGGCCCCGACGGGATTCATCGAGGCCGCGATGGCCGCGTTGGCGGTGTTGGCGACGTTGACCGTGCGCTCGGTCGTTTCTGTCTGACCCTTGCTATCGGTGACCTTGAGGATCACGTTGTATGTGCCGGGCGTCGTGTAGGTGTGGGTCAGTGTTGGCGTCGTGCCGGTGTCGGTCGAGAACGTGCCCTTGCCTTCGAGGTCCCACTTGTAGTCGGTGATGCTCGCGTCGGGGTCCTTGGACGCGGAGGCGTTGAAGGTGATCGGTTCGCCGACGTACACGGTGTTCGGCGTCGCTTTGAAGAACGGCCACGGCGGCTGCGGAGTACCGGCCGCTTCGGGTTTGATGTCGCTTGCCGGCGTGGCGGCGGTGGCGCCCATTTCGGCGAGCACGTTGTAAGTGGCCTGGTCGATCACGGGTTCGACGTCGAAGCCGTAAGCCCACTCCATCGTGCCGGTCGCGAACACCAGCGCGCCGCTTTGGGCACGGTACTCGGCGGCGCTCACTTCGGCTTTCTCACCGGGCGGGGGCGTGGAGGCGCGTTCGCGCCCGGCGTCCTGGATGAAGGAGTCTTCGGGGTTGGCGACGTTGGTCAGCGTGACGCGCTTGACGCCTTCGGGCTCCTGCGCGAGATAGCCGGGCTGGGTGGGGACCTGGTCCCACTCCCAGCCGACGATCGGGGTGGACAGCGTCGTGGAGCCGGTCGTGGAGATCCCCGTGTTGCGCCAGACCCTGCTCGAGGAGTATTCGCCGTTGGGGTTGCCGGCGGGGATGGCGAGTTTGAAGGATTCGTCGTCGTTGTCGCCGATGTACATGACCCCGAACAGCGAGTTCTCGGGTTCGTTGGGGCCGATCCGTCCGCCGGGCGGGGCATCGGGGTTGCCGGCGGGGGCGCCCGGATCGCGCCGCGTGGTGGTCGCGTCTTCGGGGCGGATTTCACCGTTCGGGCCGGTCGCGGCGGGATCGTTGGGCGTCGCGCCGGGGTTGCCGTCGGAGGAACCCTGGATCGTCTTGTAGCAGACGAGTGTGCGGGAGTTGTTTTCGTAGCGCGTCTGCCAGTAGGCGGTGTTGGCGCTGAGCGAGAGCACGCTGACACCGGCGTCGCGCGCGGCCTTGAAGCCTTTGAAGGTGGATGAGGACCAGTACTCGCTGTGGCCGGAGATCAGATCGACCTTGTGCCCCAGCAGGATGCCGGGGTTCGCGGAGGTCGCGACGTCGTCGGTGTAGCTGACGTTGTAGCCCTGCTGCTCCAACCACGAGACGGTCATGGCGTCGGGGCCGAAGAAGCGGTTCATCTGGTCCTCGCCTTCGTTCTCCGGGCGGTCGAAGGAGACCGCGACCGCGCGCGGGTCGCCGGCGACCGTGTCGGCGCCGCCGCAGGCGTCGTAGTAGAGCGACTTGCAGCCCCAGGTGTTGTAGGCCTCGTAGTCGGAGGCGGGCAGCACGTAGAGGACTTCCGAGGAGACTTTGCCGTTGCGCACGGGGAAGACCACGTAGTTCACGACCTCGGGGTTGGCGACGTCGGTGAAAACGGCCTCGTAGATGCCCGAGATCGGTAGGGAGCTGCCGGGGATCGTGTACGTGACGTTCCAGTTCGAGCAGCTCAGTTCCCCGGTCGTGGTGTTCTCGGGGTTGCATTGGAAGGAGTTGTTGACCGGGACGTTGGTCGCGCCCGCCGCGGGGATCAGGCGGGCGCCGTCGCCCTTGTAGTAGCCGATCCGGTAGACCGCGATGTTGACGTTCGTGGCCGGGAACGAGGGTTCGTCGGTGCCGATCTTCAGCGGCACGTTTTCGCCGAGTTCGTAGCCGCTCTGCGGCGTGAAGCCGCCGAGGTTTTCGCTGTAGTTTTCGATCGCGGCCTGGTTGGCGGTGGTGCCTTCGCCCATGCAGTTGTTCTCGTTGACGATCGGGTTCGCGTTGGGGCACGAGACTTCGGCGGCGCCGGCGGACGCGACGCCGGCCAGGGCCAGTAGCGCGATGGACCCGAGCAGGGCCAGGAGCGCGGCGAATGGGCGCGCGGCGCGGGGCGCCGTTCGACACGACGGGGAGGCACTTCGAGCGGTGTTCATCTGCTTAGGAAACGCGCGAGTCAACCTCAGCTTTTGCGGGCCGCGATAATTCGCACATGGACGCGGCGCCGCTGCGGGTGGGGATCGTCCCGGCCCACGAGCACACCCGACGGCCCCGCCTGTGGTCGGCGCTGGGCGACGCGTACGGCGTGCGCTTCGAGGGTCGCGCGGACGGCGCGACGGACGGGCTCGACGGGGTCCTCGTCGTCGGGGGCGAGGCGGCAGGCCGAGCGGGCGGCGCGACCGGCGAGGCGACGCGCGAGGACGCGACCGCGGCCGGTGGCGCTGCGACGAGCCCGACGGGCGTCGTCCCGCGTTTGCTGATGGCGGGCGAGGAGCAACCTGATGCCAACACTCCCCCCCGCGCGCTCATGTTCTCACGCGACCCTGCGCTCTCGCGGCCGCTACACGGCGCGCGCTTGAGCGAGACGCACTGCGCGGCACGCGCGCTCGCCGGCGGCGTCCGCGACGGCGAGGTCGTACTGGCGACACTCGACGGCACCCCCGCGTGGACGCGCGCGGCGCGCGATGGCGAGCACGGGGCGCCCCCGACGCAGCGCGTGGCGTGCGCACCGGCGGAGCTCGCCGCAGGCGAGGCGCTGCGTGAGCGCCTGGAACCGGGGCGCTGCCTGGCGCTGCTGGCGCTGGCGCAGTTCCTGGGCGACCTCACGGGCGGGGCGACGGCGGCGGCGCGGGGCGCGCGCGGCTCGGGGACGACGGCCGCCGCGAGTGCCGCAAGGGCGCCGCTGCAGGCGGCGTTCCTGATCGACGACCCGAACCTGCACCGGCCGCGCTATGGCCACCTGCGCTACGCGGAGCTGCTGCGCGACGCGGAGGCGCACGGCTACCACCTGGCGGTGGCGATGGTGCCGCTCGACGGCTGGTTCGCGGACCCGCGCGTGGCGCGCATGTTTCGCGCGGGCGCGGCGCGGCTGTCGGTGTGCGTGCACGGCAACGAGCACTACGGCCCGGAGCTGGGGCGGCCGCGCACGGTGGCGGAGGGGGTGGCGCTGGGCCGGCGCGCGCTGCGCCGCGTGGCTGCGTTCGAGCGGCGCACGGGCGTCGCGGTGGACCGCGTGATGGTGCCGCCGCACGAGCGGATCGGCGAGCCGATGGCGCGCGCGCTCGTGGCGTGCGGCTTTCAGGCGCTGTGCACGACGCGCCCGTACCCGTGGGCGGTGAATTCGCCCGAGCTGCCGTGGCTGACGCGACCGGCGGACGCGGGCCCGCTGGCGGCGTGGCGTCCGGCGGACATCGTGGCGGGGGGCCTGCCGGTGCTGCTGCGCGCGGACTTCGCGCGGCACCCGCGCGAGGATCTCGTGCTGCGCGCGTTCCTCGGGCAGCCGCTGATCCTCTACGGCCACCACGAGCTGCTGCGCGACGGCCCGGATGCGCTCGCGCGGGCGGCGGCGGAGATCGACGCGCTCGGCGAGGTGCGCTGGGGCTCGCTCGCGGAGATCGCGCGGGCGTGCGTGCTCGGCACCGCGATATCCGACCCGGCGCTGCCCGACCCCGCGACGATCCCCCTCCAGCCGCGCCGCCTGCGACCGATCCTGCGGCGTGTGGCGGCCGAGGGCGAGGTGCGATTGCGAGCCGCGGTGGCGCGATAGAATGATAGAATGTTTCTATCATGACCAAAGGCCCTGGCCTTTGCGCGCAGCTGACCGTCAGCCGAGTGCGAGGTCGAGCAAACGGTCGAAGCGGGCGCCCCAGGAGTTGGTCTGCACGAACGTGAGGCGCTCGTCCTCCTCGGCGCGGCCGAGCGCGAGCGCGGCGTGCACGGCGTCGGGGTAGCCGGCGCTGTCGTCGACGAGCGTGACGCGGGGGTCGACGCCGCGCACGGGCTGGAGGTTGGTGGCGACGACGGGCAGGCCGCCGGCGAGGTACTCGTAGAGCTTCAGGGGGCTCATCGCCTCGGTGAGCGGCGAGCGCACGTGCGGGATCAGGCCGACGTCGGCGACGCGGATCAGGCCGGTGACGGCCTCGCGCGAGAGCGCGGGGCGGATCTCGATGTTGGGCGCGGCGCGCAGCGGCAGGAGGTGCTGGGCGTCGCAGAGCGGGCCGACGAGCAGCACGGTGGCGTGCGGGTGTGCGCGCGCGATCGCGAACAGCCCGACGACGTCCAGGCGCGAGTCGAGCGAGCCGGCGTAGAGCAGCAGCGGGCGGCGTAACCCACCGAGCCAGCTCGGCGGCGCGGGATCGCCGACCCACTCGGCGGGCTCGAGGCCGTTGGGGATCACGGCGCGGGGGCCGGTCGGCTCGAGGCGCTCGAGCACGGGCGTGGAGACCGCGGCGACACGCCGCCCGCGCTGCGCGACGCGCGCGAAGCTCTCGCGGTAGGCGGGCCACCAGCGGCGATGGGGCGGATAGGCGCACCAGTCGTCGGTCGCGTAGAACGTGACGGCGCTCGCCCACGGACAGTCGAGGAAGCCGGCGAGCAGCGGGTGCGCGGTGATCACGACGGGGTCGACGAGCCCCATGCGCCGCACCTCGTGGCGCATCGCGCGCTCGTACGCGGCGCCGGCGCGCTGCGCGCCGGCGAGCGAGGTCGGGTCGTGGCGGCGCAGGCGCAGCGGCTGCAGCAGGTGCGCGGTCTCGCTGCGCGGAAACGCGACGCGCTCGCGCGTGGTGAGGTCGCGCGCGACCTTTACGGGCAGGCTGCGCATGAGGTCGCAGATCAGCACGCGCCGCACGCGGCGGTGGGAGACGAGCGTGCGCGCGAGGCGGTCCTCGGGCATGAACCAGCCGCGCCGCGCGGCGGCCTGCCAGCTGACGTAGGAGAAGGTGAAGACGACGTCGCGATCGGCGGTGGCGTGGGCTCCGAGGACGTCGAAGCGCGAGCTCACGTCGAGCATCGGCGCTCCCGGCTCACGGCGCGCATGGGTCCTCCGCGCGCGTTGCGAACAGGTGCAGGCAGTCGCCGGGGAGCACGCGGTCGAGCGCCCACAGCGCGGGCGCGATCGCCCACGCGGCGAGTCGCAGTCCGCGCCCGCTCCAGCGCGCGCGTCCGAACGCGGCGTACTGGAGGCTCAGCAGCAGCGCGGGGCGCATCGAGGCGGTCGTCCGCGCGGTGGGGTGCAGCCCAACGCGCACGAACATGTCGACGAGCGTGCGGCTCTCGAAGTGCTGCAGGTGACGCGGGAGGTCGAGCTGGAACCAGCGCGGCCCGAACAGGCGGCGCTGCCAGCAGCCGAAGTTGGGGACGGCGACCGCGAGCGTCCCGCCGTCGCGCAGCAGCGCGGCGGCCTGGCGCAGGCTCGCGAGCGGATCGGGAACGTGCTCTAGCGAGTGGTTGAAGACGATCGCGTCGAACGTGGGGCCGCGCCACGGCGCGTCGTCGAGCGTGCCGGTGTGCGCTTCGACGCCGGCGGCGCGCGCCCGCGCGGCGGCTTGCGCGGAGGGCTCGACGCCCGCGACCGACCAGCCGTGGCGCGCGAACGTCGCGGCGAGCGCGCCGCTGCCGCAGCCGACGTCGAGCAGGCGCCCGGGCGCCACACGCGCCTGCCGTGGCCCGGTCCGTGTGCCCTCTCGCGCGGCGCGAGCGTCGTTCGGCGCGGGCGCGCGGCGGTAGAGCGGGCGGTAGGGCCCGAAGCGCACGATGGCCTCCAGGCGCGCGCGTTCGACGAGCCCACCGAGGCGACCGGCGCGCTCGGCGCGCTCGGGGTAGTAGACCTCGGGGTAGTAGTCCGCGAACTGCTCCGCGCGCAGCCGCGGCTGGGTGGACGCGAGGCCGCAGCTCTGGCAGGCGAGCACCGCGAAGTCCCCCGGGCCGCCCATCAGGCGGTCGTGGCTGCGCAGCAGCTCGCGCCCGCGAAGCGGCGCGCCGCAGCCGGGGCAGCTGGCGGCGGCCGGCTCCGCGGCCGACGAGTTCGATGGCGCGGCTAGCGTTGCGGGCATCTCGCTCGACAAACGCGCGGCGCGCGGGGGAACTTCCTGGCCCCACAAGGCCCGCCACGCCCAACTCGTTTGTCGAGCGGTACCTGATGTCGAGCGAGTCCCACAAAGAGGCGACGCTGAGCGGCGTGCGCTGGGTGATGCTGACGCGGATCGCGAGCGAAACGCTGGCGTTGGGCGCGACGGTGGCGCTGGCGCGGCTGCTGAGCCCGGCGCAGTTCAGCCACGCGGCGGTGGCGCTGATCTTCATGCCGCTGGCGACGATTCTGACGTTTGAGGGGTTCGCGTCGGCGTTGGTGCAGCGGGAGTCGATCGCGGACGTGGATGTGCGGGCGGCGGTCGCGATGAGCCTGGCGGGCGGCGGCGCGCTGAGCGCGCTGGCGGCGGCGCTGACGCCGCTGTGGGGCCTGGTGTTCGGGTCGCAGACGGCGGCGATGATGCTGCTGATGTCGCCGGTGTTCCTGCTGGCGTCGATCGGGGGGGTCTCGCGGGCGCTGCTGTGGCGCAAGCTCGAGTTCCGGCGGACGAGCGTGATCGAAATGTGCGCGCTGGCGACGGGGAGCGTGACGGCGCTGGCGCTGGCGCTGGCGGGCGCGGGGCCGCGGGCGATCGTGCTGGGAGCACTGGCGCAGGTGGCGCTGGGCACGGCGCTGCTGTTCGCGGCGGCGCCGGCACCGCTGCCGCGTTGGCACCGACGCTCGCAGCGCGAGATCGGCGGCTTCGGCGTGCCAGCGGCGCTGGCGGGGCTGGTGGACGTGCTGTTCCGCAACGTGGACTACGCGATCGTGGCGGCGCGGCTGCCGGCGGCGCAGACGGGGATCTACTGGCGCGCGTTCAACCTCGGCGTGGTCTACCAGGACAAGCTGAGCGGGGTGATGATGCAGCTGGCGTTCCCGGTGTACTCGCGCACGGAGAGTCGCGCGGAGCTGCGGCGGCTGCACGAGCGCGCGACGCGGGTGCACGCGGCGGTGATCTTCCCGCTGCTGGCGTCGCTGATCGTGTTCGCGCCGATCGTGATCCCGCTGGTGCTGGGCTCCGCGTGGACGCCGTCGGTTGGCCCGACGCAGATCCTCGCGGTGGCGGGCATGGTGGCGGCGATCCTGACGGGCTACCCGCAGGTGATGCTCGCGGTGGGGCGCCCGCGGGCGCTGTTGAACTTCAACCTGGCGATGCTCGCGGTGTACGCGACGGTGGTGGCGCTCGCGGTCGGCCACGGCCTGATCGCGGTCGCGATCGCGGTGGTGATCGTGTACCTGGGAATTCTCGTCGGCGTGTACCACTTCCTGCTGGCGCGTTATGTGGGGCTATCGATCAAGCGACTGCTCCCCGAGCTCGGCCCGGCGCTTGCGGGCTGCGTGGCGCTGGCGGCGGTCACGGAGCCGCTGCGGTTGGCACTCGAACCGTCGCTCCCGCGCATCCTCACACTCGCGGTGGCCGGCGGCGCGGGGCTGCTGGCGTATGCGGGCACGCTGCGCGTGGTCTCCCCGGCGGCGTGGCGCGACCTGGCGCTGCTGCTGGTACGCGTGTTCCCCCCGCTGGGGCGGCTGCATTTGCGGCGGGGCGGGGTCGTCGCGGCCGCCGAGCCGTCGCGCGGTGCGGTTACGACACAGGTCGAGCCCTCGCACGGGGCGGTGGGCTGAGAGTTCGCGCGTGGGCGTGGCGCAGGCCGCTGCGCACGTAGCGAGGGCGCTGCGTCCCGCGCGCTACGCGGCGGCGGTGGCGCCGTCGCGTTCCCTGGCGCCACCTCGCACAATAGCGTCGCAGCGATGTGCATTTTAGTAGTGCCATGGTTTGCAAAATGGTAGTGTAGGGACGGATCGTGAGCACGCGGATGCGCCCCTCGCGCTCTGCGAGCGCGACCTCGCGGCGCCGAGCGTCAGCGTCACGGAGTTCCTCACGGGCCGCCGCCCGACGATCGCGGGCGCGTGCGCGACGCGCCTGGAGGATTATGCGCGCGAGATCGTCCGCTCGGGCTTCCCGGGCCTGCGCGAGCTTCCCGCGCGGACACAGCGGGCGCAGCTGGACGGCTACCTGCGGCACATCGTCGACCGCGACTTCCCGGAGCTCGGACACGAGGTGCGCAACCCAGCGGCGCTGCGGCGCTGGATGAGGGCGTACGCGGCGGCGTCCTCGACGACGGCGTCGTTTGAGACGATCCGCGACGCGGCGAGCGCCGGCCACGGCGAGAAGCCGGCGAAGACGACAACGCTGCCCTATCGCGACGTGCTCGAGCGCCTCTGGGTCCTCGACCCGGTGCAGGCGTGGCTGCCGACGCGCAACCGCATCGCGCGGATCTCCTCATCCCCCAAGCACCAGCTCGCGGACCCCGCGCTCGCGGCGCGCCTGCTCGGCGTCGACGCGGACGCACTGCTGGAAGGCCGCCCGAGCGCGCCACCGGAGGCGACCGTGGGGCACCTGCGCACGAGCGGCGGCGCGCACGAGATCGACCTGATCCTGGAGCGCGCCGACGGACGCGTGCTCGCGATCGAGGTCAAGCTTGCCCGCGACGTCGCCGACCGCGACACCGTCCACCTACGCTGGCTCGCACAGCACATCGGCGACGAGCTGCTCGACGCGGTGATCGTGACGACCGGCAGCGAGGCCTACCGACGCCGCGACGGCATCGCGGTCGTACCCGCGGCGCTGCTCGGGCCGTAAAACCTAGCGTGGGTCGCTGTGCCCCTCGTGCTCATCGATCGGGACGGCGGTGCACCGGTGGTACGCTCGCTCGGATGGCCAGTCGCGCGCCTGGAGATCTTACTGAGCGCGCGCGACGGCGAGACGGACGCGCGGTCTCGACCGCGCTGGGTTGCCCACTGCGAGGCAGCGGGCAACTGCGGTCGAGCGCGCGTCCGGCGACGCTGGCACGTCGCTGTCAGCTCTCTACACAGGCCCTATGTCACACTCAAATATCCACCAAAGCGGTGGGTGAAAAATTCAGACCCTTCAACGATAAGTACCTCTGAATTACATGAAAGGCCTTCATTTTCATAGCGCGCGCCCACATGGGTTTCGTACACTTCTCCCACGAAGTGTCCGTAGGTTTGCAGTCCTTTGCCAATCATTGGTTCTGCGCCCCTTTTACACACAAAGCTCTTTTTGATCGGGCTATTCTCGATTATTTCCCACCCCAATGTTTTGCTGCTTACTTCGAGGTTCACAGCACCGTATTTACCTTCGACGAGGCTCGTTTTCCAAGGCAGGCCGAGCGGCTCAATTTCCACTGAGGTCGCTTTTGACGTGCCGCCGTTCTCGACGTGACATGGTATCGGACCGGGAAACGCTTCTCCGGCTATCCTTTCAATTTCGCCGCTTGCGTCGTTTCCAACTCCCACCCTGCCGGTTGTTTTGGTCCCACACCCAATCTTTAGTCCTGTGAACAATAATTCCAAGGTCAGGCTCTGTTCCCCAGTTATTGAGACCGGCCCTTCTAGTTTTTGGTTCTGGATCAGCCATTCATGTGCGGAGGCACCTGCTGCTGGGAGCACTACAAATGCGAGTAGCGCGATTAGCGCTACTGGCAGTGCTTTGATCGTTTTCATTTACCCCTCCAGGGATTGGGATTGTGTGTTGCTACTTTTTGTGCTGTTTGTGTTTCTTTGTCTTGGTCTTTCTTCTGACCTTCGGGCACGCGCCGGTCTTTGCGCGTGTGGATCTGCGTTTGCACGCAGTTCGGTGTTTGCTGGCGGGCACAGTGGGGTTGGGGAAGGCGATGGGGGGTGTGGCCAGCAGCGGGGATGGTGTTGGTGGGATCAGGGGTGAGGTGAGGCCTGGGGTGGTGAATGTGAGGGTTTGCCCGGTCGCTTCGCCGTAGCCGCTGTGGACCTGGATGCGGTAGGCGTAGGTTGTGCCGGGTTGCAGGCCGGAGAGTTGCAGGGACTCCGCGACGTTGGTGGTTTCGCCGTCGACCTGTGCGGAGAGTACGATGCCGTACTGTGTCGCGGCGCCCGCGTTGACGCCGAGTTCGAAGGTGTATGTTGCGGGGTTTCCGTCGGGGTTGACGGTGCCCGTGATCGTGGCGGCGGTTGGTGTGATCGCGCTTGCGGGTCCGGTTTCGGCTTGGAGGTCGTGCGCGATGGTGGCGGTCGTGAAGCTGCCTTCTTCGCCGGTTGCTTTTCCGCCGAGCGTTTGGCCTTCTTCTTCGAATTCGTTGTTCGCGACGAGCCGGTAGCGGTAGGTGGTGTTTTCGGCGAGCCCGTGAATTTCACGGGTGGCGGTGATCGCACCGTACTGCGAGGATTCTTCTGTTTCGGTGAAGAGCACGGTCGGGCAGGCCTGCAGCGACGCGCACGCGCCGTATTCGAAGTGGTAGCGGGTTGGGGCGTGCTCGGGGTTGACCTGGGCGCTGAGCACCGCCGACTGGGTTCGGATGAACGGCGCGCTCGGGGACCCCGGGGTCAGGGGTGGAATTACGGGGGTGTGAAAGGAGCGCTGTTCGCTGGCCTCGGTGAGCGGTTCGCCGTGGACGGGGGCCTGCGCGGCGAGCTGGTAGTCGTAGGTCTGGTTCGGTTCGAGCGCTTCGAGTGTCCAGTGCACCGGTTCGAATGTGCCGCCGGACCCGGTGAACGCGACGGGGGTGCTGGATCCCAGGGCGGAGTTTGTGCCGTATTGGAAGAGTGCGCTTGTCGCGAGGCTGTTGGGGTTCACTTCGCCGCAGAGCACCGCGCTCGTCGCCGCGACCGCCGGCGCGCAGGTCCGCATTTCGGCGAACACGATCGGTTCATAGCCTTCGACCTCCTGGGTGGATGGCGGCGCAAGCGGCCCATGCGTCGCCAGTGCGGCCTCCGTGATATAGGCCTCGCCGGGCGCCGGGGCGCTCGCCGGCGCGAACGCAAGCCCTCTCGGAGCGGCCATTCCGCCGATCGACGGCTCGAATTCGCTGACTTTGCTGCCGGTCGTCGTGTAGAGCTCCCCATAGAATCTTCCGAAGATCGTTTCGTGGTGTTCGTAATGTTCGGGTAGTTCCTCGATGGTGCCGAGATGACCCGACGGGTCGATCGCAAGCGCCAACACTTGTGCGTTGGGGCTGGCCGGCCCGATCACGGTAGGTTGCAGTTGTCCCGCGGCGTCATACTCGTGCACACCCCCCAACGGGGACTCGACGAGGAATACATCGCCGGCGGCGTCCACGGCCAGGGCGGCCGTGTAGCCGGACGCCAGGAGGCCCGCGAGCGAGATTTCGCCGGCCCATTCTCCAGTTGCCTTGAACACCTGGACACGCCCCTGGTCACCCACATAGAGCAGGTCGCTCGGGCCCCCGACAGCCAATAGGCTTCCTGGTCCTTCCTCGGGGTTGAATGCGCCGCGAATGGTGCTTTCGGGAGAAGCCTGGATGCCCGCCTTGCAGGTGTCTTTGGATGCTGCGGTGCAGAGGTTCTTTTCGGTTTCGGTGGCGCCGGGGGTGTTGTCCTTTGTTTCGTTTACTTCGCCGCCGATCGTCAGTATGAACGTGCCCGCTTCGGTGTACTCCGAGACGCGGTAGTACGGTCCGTCGAGGACGTAGACGTTGCCGGTGATGGGGTCGACCGCCACGTCGCGCGGTGAGCCTTGGTCTTCGGCTTGGCCGCTGCCTTCTTCGCCTGCTTGGCAGGTGTCGGTGGAGGCGGCGGTGCAGATGTCGCGTTCGGCTTGGGGGGCGCCTGCTTCGATCTTCGTCTTGTTGACGTTCCAGCCGAACATCGAGATGAACGCGCCTGCCGGGGAGAGCTCCTGCACGCGTTTGTTGGGGTCGTCGGCGACGTAGAGGTCGCCTTGTTTGTTGACGGCGACGCTTCCGGGATCCAGGAAGCCGCCGGGTTCGCCGCTTTCGATGCCGGGCTGGCAGGTGTTTTTGGATTCGATGGTGCAGACGTCCCCGTCGTTGGTGGCGTTGACCTGCTTGCCGTAGTGGCTTGCGAGGATCAGCTGGTTGGGGGTCACCGCGCTGGCCGCAGCGGGCAAAAGCAGCAGGAGCGTTGCGGTCGTGGCGAGCAGCGCGCGGAGCGTGGTTTTGGCGGTGGGGGTTCTCATCGGTGGCTGCCTGTCTTTCTGTGGCCGTGAGCTCTGGCGCTGCGGGATCGGTGTTTGGCGGTCTTGCGTTTTGTGGGTTTGGTGCAGCCGGTGACTGCGATCGTGGTGCTCTGGTGGATCGCGGCGCCGTTTTGCGCGACGAGTTCGGTCGGCATCTTCAGCGCGGTCGCGCAGAGGTTGGTGTTTGCGGCCAGCGCGGAGTAGGGCCCCTGGGGGAGGTAGAGCTCGAAGGTGGAGACCGGGACGTCGGGGACGGTCTTGAAGGTGCTGCTCGTGATCCCCGTCTTGCTGATGAACGTCGACCCGGTCAGGTCGACCCTGACACCGTCGCCTTGGAGCACGACGACGAGCGAGGGGAACGCTTCCCCGCCGTGGCTAACGAAGTACGCCGGCCCGGAGAGCCCCACTGGCAGCAGCGGCGTGCTGGCTCTGACGACCCCGACGATCGACGCTGGGGGGCAGCCACTGGGGTTGCTCTGGAACTGTGCGGCGGGGCAGGCCTTCTGTAGTGTCGTCAGCCGCGAGGGCAGCTGTTTGGGTAGCGCTACTTTGACGTAGGCGATGTTCGCCTCGCTGCCGGGGGAGCCGGGGGGGTAGGAGAGCTTGACGTCCAGGCTCGCGCCGCGCAAGCGGCTGGCGTGCGCGCTCGTGGACGCCTGGAAGCTCGGCTGGAACGCGAGGCTTTTGCAGCCGGCGGCCGCGAACGGGCTCCCGACGTTCGCGAGTGCCTGCTGGGCGCCGCTGACGGTCGCGGTGACCTGCTGGGAGCGGCAGCTGGTGGGGTTGAACATGAAGGCGGGCCTGTCGATGTTGACCGTGACCTCTTTCAGGCGCAGCGGCACCCCGAAGACGATCTGTGGCAGCGGGTCGCTGGTGACGGTCAGCGCGGCGGTTTCGGGGTTCACGTCGATCCGGGCACGCACGACGACGAGACCAAGGTTGAACGGGCCCGCGACCGCGTCGGTGACGATACTCAACCCGAACGGCGCACCCCTATAGCCCGTTGTGAGGTAGACGCTGCCGCCGATTTCAAAGGGGTGCGAGCCGGCACCAGAGGCGACCCTTGTCGTCCCGATCTTCGATGCTTGGGGGCAGGTGCCCTGCGCGGCCTGCGGTTCCCCGCAGAGCGGGACGCTGGAGAGCATCCCGAGCAGGCCGCTCGGGGTGTGGACCTGGATCCCGGAGATGTACTGTTCGCGGTCTTGGCGCGTGAAGTTCAGCGTGAACGGTGTGAACGCCCCCGCCTGCGGGCTGACCGTCCCCGCCGAGAAACCAGGGTTCAATCCCTCCGCGGCGGGGCACCCTTCGACGTCAAAGAACGAGGACGGCGCGGCGTCGGGGTCGCCCTGCACGAACGCGCCTTCGGGTGTCACGCCCGGTGCGCTCCACGGCGCGAGGTCGCTGCTCGTCCTCGCGGCCCCGCACGCCGCGGGGTTATCGAGCGGCGCGCGGGGGCCGCCGTTGAGATGGATCTTCAGTTCGCTGAACGGCAGCTGCGGGTTGCCGAGGAACTTCGTCGTGAGCTGCCCCGTCGCGGGGTTGGCCTCCGTTTTCCCTTCGACCTTGAGATTCACACCGCTATCGCCGAGCGCCCCGCTGCCGCCGAGTTCCAGGTAGAGCCGGTAGAGGTTGCCATCCAGCGCATCCTGTTCGGTGCACGGCGCCTGACCCGCCCCGCCACAGCCCGGCCGCGCGAGATACAAATGGCCCCTGACGGGTTCGGGCAGCAGCGGCGTGAGCGCTTCCGCGGTACCGACGATCGACGCGTCCGGGCAGTGCCCCGGCGCGAGCTGCAGTTCCCCGTTGAGCCCGCGTTCTTCGGATTCCGCCCCGGAGAAGTTGATCCCTTCCGGCCCCGATTCGCTACACGCCTGGATCCCATCCACAACACCAGGGCTAATCGACACGCCCTCCGGGAGCGTCACGACCGCGTCGCGCAACTGCGGTGTCGCGGCGCCCCGGGGTTCCTCATTCTGAGGCACCTTCAAAGTGACATTCAACCCGACCGGCGCGTCCGCGAGCAGCGTGTCTGGCTGCACTTCGATCCCAGGGCTAAAGCTCAGCAGGTTGCATTCGCTCATCGCCGGCAGCGTCGTCGACGCCGACCTGTACACACCCGGGTTCTCCCACGAATCCGCCGAGACCGTCGCCGTCTCCGGCCCCGCCGTGCAATCCGCCGGCATCGTCAAGAACGGCACTTCCGGCGCACCACTAGACTCAAACCCACCTTCACAAGTCTGAACCTTTTCGACCAGCGCGCATTTCAAGCCGCGCTGGCGGGTATGCAGCGGGCTGGCCGGCACACCCCAGAACGTCAGTTCCGCACTATAAAGTTCGCTGAGCGGAATCCCGTTGCTGACGACCGTCAACTGGTAGGTCGAGCCGACCCGCACCACATGCGCCGTCAACAGGTAGGTCACCTTGTAAGGGGTCACGAGACCAAACTCCGCCGACTGCCCCGCTTCCGGGGTCAGATTCACGATCGGCCCGATCGTTTCCTTCGCCCCCAGATGAAACACCACGACACCGATCTGCGTAGCCGCAGGACACGCCTTACCGACCGCGAGCGTCAGACCGAGCGGACACCGCGGCACCGCCTGCGGATCACCCAAAAGACCCGCCGGCAGATCCGTCACAATGTCCTTCGGGTCACCCGTCGGCCCCAGAATCGCGCGCCCTTCGTTATCATGCCCCACGACTTCCGTCGGAAATCTCACCGTCGTAGTCAACGCGAACGGATGACCCCCCGCACGCGTATACGCTTCCGGAGGATTTACAAACCGTATGTCCCCGGGTGCCGGTTCTTCGATTTCTTGCGGAAACCCCGTCGTTTGCAGCGAAACGCTCACACCAAACGGCTGTTCCGCCGCCGCCGGCGCCACCGACGCCAGCATCACGGCCGTGGAGAACACCCCCAGCAGCACCAGGCGCCGTGCGAAAAGCAGAATTCCGGGCGCGTTCTTTACGGTTGCCATGACTACTTCCTCCCCTTGCCGTGGCCGCTCGTCTTACGCCGGCCGTGGCGTCTTGTAGCTTTTCGCTTCCCCCGCCGCTTCACCGTCTTGGGCTTCGTCTTCGCCCGCGCCGTTTCTGTGGCGGCCGGGGGGGCGGGGGCTGCTTCTGGGGTCTGGGAGACGCTGCCGGGGACCAGCAGCGGCGCGGGGTTCGTCAACGCGCCCTGACACGCATCACCCGCGCACGGTTCGCGCGAGGCCGCCGCCAACGGGAAGCCGCCACCCAGACGCGCGTCATAGAGATCCGGCGCCCCATCCGAATCCTGCGACACCAGCCCTTCGGAGGTCAGAAAGAAAATATCCCGCCCCGACACGGAGATCGTCAACGCCCGCCCGCCGCCTTCACCGTTATCGCCCGGCCCCACGAGCGAGACGACGCCTTCACTCCAACCCGGCTCCTCATGCCATTCGTAGTTGTTGATCACACCTGCCCGCGCCAGCGGCGAGAGCTGCTCGCTGGTCGCAAACACAACCCGCGACCCATCTTCGCTGATCGCCCGCAGATAACCCAATTCAACGCCGAATTCGCTGTCATTGCCATCAGCGTCAGCGCCCCCTTCACCGATGGAGACCCGGTCGAGCGTCCCACTCAACGCGTCATAGCGGTAGATGTCACGCGCGGTATCGCTATCCCCCGGCAAGAGCCGACCAAAACTCGAAAACAACAGGAAACGAGCATCACCGCCAGCCGTCTCGGCCTGCAGGTTCTGTCCGCTCCAGAGGCCAGTGTCGTTTCCCGAAGCATTTTCTCCGAATTCGAGGGTGCTCGGGCAGCGCACTTCCTTGGCCAACCCCGAGAGTTCTGGACCGGAGCACAGGTCGGTGACAAACACCGGGGCACCCCCACTGGAGTCGTACACATACAGGTTGTCGGCGCCCCTGACGGCAGCGCGGCCTTCCGCATTGGGTGCACCGCTCAACACGCCCCGCGCGACGAAATACACGCGCGAACCATCAGCGGCCGTCGCGACGACGCCCTGCACTTCGGCCGCTTCACCGGAGTGCGGATCATGCGAGACCTGCACGAGCGAGGTCACTTCCCTTTCCGCGACGCCACAAGCCGGATCGCCCGCCGGACAGCCGATCTTCGCCAGGTAGAGATCCCTCGCGCCGTCTTCGTCGCTGCTCGTGAGTGGCGCCGCGGTCGTGAAGAGCACCGTCGAGCCATCTTCAGAGGCAGCGACGAATTGTGCCGGCGGGCGCGTCGCGGCTTCAGGACCGCACGGCACTTCGCTGCACGGCGACAACGGCCGCGACACTTCAACAGTCCGCGCGCCCCCGAGCCGCACAAACAGCTGCTGATGTAGACCGCATTCCCCGCCTGCTGGCGTCGTCGTGAAGAAGACCTCTTCACCATCGTCAGGCAGGGGGAGCGTCTGCGCACCCGGGCCCGTTGAGGCGGTGCCGGTGACATCGCAGCTCGGATTGATCAGCTGACCGTTGTTTTTCACGCCAACCAGACGCAGCACGCCCGCTTCCGCACCAGTGGTGCTCAGGTCATACTCCTCCCTTGTATCGAGTTCGGCCCCGACTGCCTCGGGCAGTAGCGCTTCTTTATTATCGTCGGTAAAGAAAACGATGTGCGAGAAATCCTCGCTCGCCCCCACAAGCTCCGGTATAAACGAACCTTCACCCACGGCGTTCAGGACTTTCCCCGCGACCTGAAAGCTCGCCGGGTCAGCGGCGCCGGCGGTCGCGTGCACCATGTACTCCGCTTCTTTCCTCGTGCCTTCTGCCCGCCCCTGATCGGGGCCGGGAACACCCTCGTTCAAAGACAGTTCCAGGTTCGGCGAAAGACCTTGAGGCCGGCCCCCTCCCAGCTGGGCAGGCAGAAGCGAGGCGGGCGGCGCGAGCGAGGTCGTCGACCAGCCCGCGGGGCCACGACGGGCGATATAACCGGTCAGACCGCTGAACAGGGCACCCGAGAAGGCACCAAACGACTGAAACTCAACGCTTTCGCCGTCCGGCGCCACCGCCGGCACGCCCGCTTCCGGGCCGATCCCGCCCACCCCGTAGCCGCCCTTGAACAACGGGCTGACCATCTCATACACCCGGCCTTCAGGAACGGCAAGCGCGGTCGTGGGCGCCGCCCCCGCAAACACGCAGACCAGCGCGAGGAGCAGCGCGAGCCCACTCATCCCGACGAATACCGGTCGATCGTCTGTGAGCATAGCTTGCTTCCTCCCGTTGTCGTTGCCGAAAAGACGATCGCGCACCCCACAGAACACCCGACTGCACCGCACCCTGCTCCCCAGCTGCGGAAGGCCCGTCATCGCGTGCTCTCACGCGCAAGTGCGGGGTTAACCTGCAGGCGCTGCGCGACCTGCCACCCCAGCGGTGTGAGCGTCCACGCGTTGGGCTCCCCCTTGGCATGACCCTCACCGCCGTTGGCCGTAAGCCCAAGGCGCTCCAGCCGCGCCAGCAGCTTCGATATCTGCCCCTGGTCCTGCACGCCCGCGTGCTCTGCGACCTGGCGATTGTTGACCCCCGGCCGCTGCGCAATGCCCTGCAACACCCGCGCCGTGCGATACGTCAAGCGCATCGGGATCTCACGCAACGGGTCGCTTTGAGTACCCGCGAATGCCGCTGGCCTGTTGCCCGCCACTGAAGCTGTGCTGGGCGTGGGACGCGTCTGCTCACGACGTGCCGCCGCCGGCCCCAGGTAGGGCAGGACAATCAGGCCCATCAGCTCACCCGTCAGCGCCGCCAGCGGCTCGCGATCCCCATGCAAGAGACGGGCGTGGAGGATCGCAAACGCCGCACCAACCAAACCCTCCGCTGTCAGTGGGGAGCAGTCGCTTGCCCTTGCACCCGACCCCCGACCCTCATCCAACACTGTCGCGATACGAGTCAGGATCGCCTCACGACACTCCAACACCGCCTGCCCGCCACGCAACCCCTGCACCACACACACCCGCGCGAGCGCCGGCTCACGATCAAAGAACGCAAGCACCACCCCCAGGCCCCCCCGCACCCGCTCACGCCACGACAAACCATCCAACTCAGCCTGGGCGAGCTCGCCCTCGAGGATCCCCACGACGTCCTCAAGCAGCGCCGCCAAACACGCGTCGCGATCCTCAAACAACTCATAGAACGTACGCCGCGATACCCGTGCGCGGGCGGTGATCTGCGCGACCGTCGTACGCGCATACCCATACTCCTCGATCGCGCCCACCGCACCCACCAGCAGCCGCGAACGCTGAATCTCACTCACCTGATCCCGCGGGAAGCCGCCACGCGCCGCCAGCTGCGCCGGGGCACGACGCTCCCCCGCCGCACGCCGACGCCCCGCCGCCGAAGACGACACCGACGCGCCCGAGACCGCGCGCGAGCGCACCCGCCGCGCCATCACACCCACCCCCACACGCGCACGCGACATGGGGAAGCCCAAGCCCCCGCCACACGGGGGCCCGGGCGGCGCGAGAACGCGCGAGAGTCGAAGCTAGGTTCTAGCCCCGGCCCTGAAGAGAGAGAGAGAGAGAGAGAGATGACCCAGCGAGAAGCTGGGGCATCTAGCCAGGGCCAACTCACCAACCGCGCCGACGCCCGTCATGTATCTCCCATCAGAAACCACGCTAACCAAGCTCCCTCATCAGAAAACCGACCCGGCCCCTCTACCCAAACACCCTCATAAGCACTACACAGGTCGACCACAAGAGCAGACCCCAACCAGACCCTATGTCTGTCCGCGACCACCACACGGCCGACGTAACAAGAACAACGATAGCCACCAGCCGGGTGAGCTGTCAATAGCTTGTTGTCTGCGAACCGTCGAGGACCCGGCCCCCGCGTGGTCGTCGTCCGCTCGGCCCAGGCGCGAGCAACGGTTCGCGCACCCCCGCGCGATGCGTGGGCGCGTCAGGCCGATCGGACGCCGCCCCCGCCGTGGGCCTGCGTCGGGTAGGTCGGACAGCCGACGTAATCGCCAGGGTGCGCCTCACGTCCGTAAGCCGCGCGGTGGTGCCGGTGGCGTACCCACTCGTTGAGGAGGCGGCAACGGCTCGAGTCGCGACATGGCGGCGGGAGCGGCGCGAAATACGCACAGGCACGCCCCCTCGGGTCGCGCCGCGGCAGACTGCGTAGCGGCTCCACCTCGTGCTCGGCGAGCCATCGGTACCACTCTGCCCACACGGTGCTCTCCTCGGCGGCGAGGTAGATACCCTCGACCACCGCGCCCCGTTGCCAGCGTCCGTCGGCGGGAACCGGCGGACGGCCGAGCGGGCCGCTGCCGGCAGGCGTGTGACGCAGCCAGCTGCCTGAGACCGGCACACTTGCGACCGGCCCCTCCACGTCGCTCAGGAAAAAGTCGGCGCCTCGAGGCCGGCAACGATCTGCGAGAGCTCGTCGTATCCGCCGGCGGCGAGCACGTCGATCGGCTTGCGGTGGCCGAGCGCGACGAGCGGACGGTTGAGCCACACCGGAATGTACTCGTGCTCCACCACGGCGGCGAGCCGCTCGGTGATCGCGGAAAGCTCCACCAGGCGTTCGGCGCGCCGCCCGCGCGGCGCGCGCGTGCGATGCAACCAGGCGCTGACAGTCGAGAGGCCCGCCCCGGTCGCCCGCGCGATGTCGCGCTCGGTCAACGGCGCGAGCTGCCTGATCCTGATCGCCTCGTCGGCATACGCCAAGCTCATTCCCCCAAATGTAGCAGAAAACGGAAGCAAAACGGAAGGTAATGTCGGTTCTGCTCAGCGCGTTCGTGGGTGCCATAGGGAAGCGCCGAGGCGATGTCGTAGAGCGGGGCGAGTCTGACCTGGCCGCCGCGGTGACCCGCCGAAACCGCAGGTACCATCGGAGAATGTCGCCACAATCAAAGGCGGTTCTAGCTCGCGAGCATCTTACGCGCGCCAGTCGCGCATTTGAGGTCGGAGATCGAGTGGTCGGCGTGACCTTCCTGCACCTCGCCACGGAGGCAGCGGTTGTAGCGCTCGCGGAGCTGAATGGCATCGCGACCGAACGCCAGCACTGGCGTAAGGGGGAGGCGGCGACCGAGCTGCACACGCGCGGCATCCTGACGGCGGATCTCGGTCCGATGCTGGAGTTGCTCAACCAGGCGCGCAAGGACGCCGGCTACGAGGGCGAGGACCCGGACTTGGGCGACTGGACCTCAGAGGAGCTCCTGAGCACCGTCAAGGACGCCGTGCACACCGCCGAGGAAGTCGCGCTCGCCGTTCCAGATGAGCAGGGAGAGGGATCGGCAGACACCCCGGAGGAGTCGAGCCCATGACCGTAGTGGATGCAATGACCCCGCTGTCCGAGGCGCGATGGAATGCGCGCCTGCGTGGCGATCGCCAGCGAGCGACCAAGCTGCAAACACCAGCGCAGCGGCGGGCTACCGAGACGATCCTTCAGCGCGCGCTTGCCCATGGCGCCGCAGCCGTGGCGCTCACCGGCTCAACCGTCCGAGCGCAGCGAACGGCGATGAGCGACCTCGATTTCATGATCGTCGGCAAACGCCCGAACCTCGACGGCATCCACGAAGACATCGACGTGTACGCGGCGGACACGTCGGCGCTCTGGGAGCGGCTGCTAGCCGGCGACGACTACATCCAGTGGACACTGCGCTTTGGCTGCATCCTGCACGACGACGGCGTCCTACACAACGCAAGCCGCTACATCGATGAGCACGACCTCGCGCCGTCCGCAGAGCGCAAGCTCGCGCAGGCCCGCCGCGGGCTGACCCTGGCCCACCTTGTTCACGATAGCGGCGACGTCGAGGCCGCCCGCGAGCAATGTCGCGCGGCGCTGACCACGATCGCGCGGTGGCGGTTGATCGCAAGCGGAGAGTTTCCGCTCGCGCGTAACGAGCTCTCCGACCAACTGCTCGCGCTCGGCTGCTGCCATCTGGCCGCGGCACTACACCGACTGATCCACGACCAGCCCTCGCGCGATGATCTGCGCACCGACCTCGCGCTCGCCGAGCAGCTCATCAGCACTCGACCAAGACAGCTTCCGCACCCTCCGCCTCAGCAGCCGGTTTCTTGTCGGAATCGCGCCGGAATGCTACACTAGCGAGATGACGCTTGCGCATGCCGAAGAGGCGATCCACGTTCATGACACCGGCCATCTCTCCGACCGCGAGATCGCGCGCGCGACGGGGGCGGCGCCGAGCACGGTGCGGGAATGGCTGGCGCGCCGCAGCGCCCCGACCGGAGTGCGCGCCGAGCGGCTCGTCGAGCTCTCGGCGCTGGTCGAACGCCTCGCGCGAGTGATCCGCCCGACGTACATCCCGATCTGGCTCAGCAAGCCGATACCTGCCCTCGACGACGATAAGCCGCTCGACCGCATCGCGCGGGGCGACTACCGCGCCGTCGCACGACTCATCTCCGGCCTCGAGGACCCGGGCGCAAGCTGAAGTGACGCTCAGCGTCGCAGCGATCGCGGTCCGCGGCCGCTGGCTCAAGCACACCTACCCCGGATCGCCGGCGCTGCCCCAGCGCGAGCCGCCACCGGACAGCCGCTGGCAGCGCGGTGAGGTCCTCGACGCGCTCTACCTCGCCGACAGCGAGGCGACCGCGTGGGCCGAGTGGTACCGCCACCTCGCCGAGCGCATGATCCCACCACTTGCACAGATGCCGCGCGAGCTATGGACGTGGCAGGTGAATGCCAACGTCGCCGACCTCTCCACCCCGGAGAAGCTCGCCGCGGTCGAGCTCAGCCCACCGACTCCCGATCGCACCGGCTGGCAGCGCTACCAGCGCGTCGGCGAGCAGCTCGCAAAGGACGGCTGGCCTGGGCTGCTCGCGCCGAGCGCCGCCCGCGAGGACGGCAAAGTGCTCTGCCTCTTCCGCGACACGCACGGCGTGCTCGGCGCAAAGCCGCTGCCTCCCCCGCGTCGCGTCCGCGAGCCACCACCGCCGCCGACCGGGCTACGCACGTAGCGTGGCTCTGCGACCGCGGATGACGGCGGTCAGGTCTTGATCGAGTTGACGCGCGTGCGCGTCGCGTGCGCACCGGCCGGCTCGCTGGCGTGATGCCCGACGAGCGTGTGATCCGTCTACCAGACCGCCACGGCTCGCGGGTGGGCGTGACCGCGGAGCGCGCGATCCTTGGTGACGAGCGAGAGGCCGTGCTCGACGGCGGTCGCGTAGATCAGGCGATCGGCGGGATCGCCGGGAAACGACGCGGGGAGGGCGACCGCGGTGTCGGCGATCGCGGGGGTCACGCCAAGCGTGCGCACCTGCGCGGCGAGACCCTCGAGCCATGAGCGAATCGGGATCTCGACAGTGATCCGCTCGTGCCGCGCGAGCCACGCGAGCTCCCACCACGAGATCGCGGCGACGGCGAGCTCCTGCGCACCGTCGAGCGCCTCGCGCGCCCGCGCACTGACGCGCTGCGGCTCGGCCGACCACCAGTGCACGACGTGGGTGTCGAGCAGGACCGCGTCCACGCCGCTAGGAGGCGTTCCAGGACGCGCCGGTCGAGAACAGCTGCTCATCCTCGACCGCGGTGATCGCGGCGCCCTCGAACGAGCCCTTCAGCGAACGCGCACCGAGCGCCGGCACAAGCCGCGCCACCGGCCGACCGTGCCTCGTAATCTCGATCTCCTCCCCCGCCGCCGCATCGTCGAGCAGCCGCAGAATCCCCGCCTTCGCGTCCGTAGCGGTCACTTTTCTGGCCATGGAATCAGTATAGTGGTCATGAATCCAGAGCATCCTCGCGATCGAGGTCAAGTTCGCCCGCGCATCGCCGCCCGCGACACCACCCACCTTAAGCTGGCTCGCGGGTGGGCGTGACCGCGGAGCGCGCGATCCTTGGTGACGTGGCCGACCGCGGATTTGTATCGTAGGATGGCGCGTAATTGTTCTGTAGTACCCCGCGAAATGGTATAGTAGCTCCGTGGCGACGGCCGCGACCCCAGGACCGAAGACTGTCGACGACAGCTACCGACGTCGTGTAGTCGACGATGAGCTCGACGGGCTGTTCGTCGGCCTGCCCGCGGTCGCGCTGGAGGGGCCGAAGGCGGTTGGCAAGACCGCGATGGCGCTGCGCCGCGCGCGGACCGTCTACAGTCTCGACGACGACGCCGGGCGCGCGATCGCCCAGGCCGACTCCGCGCGACTGGTGACCGGCGAGCGGCCGGTGCTGATCGACGAGTGGCAGCGCCTGCCGGAGTCCTTTGACCGCGTGCGCCGCGCGGTCGATGCCGGCGCGGGACCGGGGAGCTTCCTGCTCACCGGCTCGGCTTCACCGACCGATCCGCCCATGCACTCGGGTGCGGGCCGGATCGTGCGCGTGCGCCTGCGGCCGATGACGCTCGCCGAGCGCGGCGTGGGCTCCCCCACGGTCAGCCTCGGACGGCTGCTCGCGGGTGAGAGCCCACCGATCAGCGGGGAGACGGATGTCGATCTGGAGCGCTACGTCGAGGAGATCCTCGCGTCGGGGTTCCCAGGTGTCAGGGGCCTATCGGGACGACTCTTGCGCGCGCAGCTCGGCAGCTATCTCGATCGCATCGTCGACCGCGACTTTGAGGACCTCGGCCGCGAGGTACGCCGCCCGGCGACCCTCCGGCGCTGGATGCAGGCGTACGCAGCGGCGACCGCGACGTGCGCCTCCTACGAGAAGATCAGGGCCGCGGCGAGCAGCGAGCGCGGCGAGCAGCCGACCAGGGCGACCACTACGCCCTATCGCGACGTACTGGAGCGGCTGTGGATTCTCGACCCGGTGCCGGCGTGGCTACCGACGCGTAACCGGCTCGCGCGCCTCTCGGCGCCGCCGAAGCACCACCTCGCGGACCCCGCGCTCGCGGCGTGCCTGCTCGGCGTCGACGCGGCGGCACTGCTGCGGGCACAGCCGGCGGGACCCCAGATCCCCCGCGGCGGGACGCTCCTCGGCGCGCTCTTCGAGTCGCTCGTAACGCTCTGCGTGCGCGTCTACGCGCAGGCCGCGGAGGCCCAGACCGCGCACCTGCGCACCTGGAGTGGCGACCGCGAGATCGACCTGATCGTCGAGCGTGGGCCAAAGATCCTTGCGATCGAGGTCAAGCTCGGCCAGCTCCCCGACGAGCGCGACGTCCGCCACCTGCACTGGCTACGCGACGAGCTCGGCGAAAACCTCGCCGACGCGGTCGTCGTGACGGCCGGAAAGTTTGCCTACCGGCGTCCCGACGGCATCGCGGTCGTACCCGCGGCGCTGCTCGGGCCGTGAAGCGTCGCTACCAGTTCCCGCTCGGTGCGCGCTCGCTGACTGTTACGCGGCGACCGCGACGTCCGCGGGGACGTAGTGCTCGACCGTGAGATCCTCGCGCTCGAGCGCGCCGCTCGGCGTCGCAGCGATCGCGGTCCGCGGCCGCTGGCTCAAGCACACCTACCCCGGATCGTCGGCGCTGCCCGAGCGTCCCCATCCTGGCTGGGCTTAGCTAGGCCGTGCTAGGATCGGGATGGCTCCGATCATCAGCATCGACCACGCACGCGCGGTCCGCTCGCTGCCCTGGCACCACCGCGATCCCTTCGACCGGCTGCTCGTCGCGCAAGCGACCCTCGAGGACGCGACCCTCGTCTCAAGCGACGAGCGGTTGAGCTCCTATGGCGCCAATACCACGTGAGGGAACTTGACGAGCAGCGCGCCCATCACCTGCCCTGACCGGTACACCGGTGGTACACTCATCGCGATGGCGACCTCGCATCCGCGCATCCAAGTCACGGAGGACCCGGAGCTCGCGCGCGCGCTGCGCGCTGCGGAGCGACACTTGCCGCGGGGCCTCTCGCGCTCGCGACAGGTGCGGGAACTCGCGCTCGCGGGCGCACGCCATATTGCCGAACAGCAGCCGAGTGAGGAGCGGCGCGCGGTGCTGCTGGCGCGCCTCTCGGAGCGCTTCGCGCAACCGCAGAGCGCGGGCATCGACTGGGAGCTGCTGCGCGAGGGCAAGCACCGTGCCTGGCCCCTCCCCTAGCGCCTCCACGTGGGGCGCGCTACCGCTACTGATCGACACCTCGGCGTTCGCGCGCGCCCATCACCCGCGGGTCCGAGAGCAGTGGCGAGATGCGCTGCACTCCGACCGGTTACGCCTATCGCCGATCGCGCGCCTGGAGATCCTGCTGAGCGCGCGCAACGGCACGACCTTCGCGGAGCTCGCCGAAGAGCTCGCGGTCCTGCGCACAGCGCCGCTCACCGCGGCAACGGCGCGCGCGGCGGAGGACGCGATGCGCACCCTCGCGGAGCGCTCGGCGGGCACGCACCGCATCCCAATCGTCGACTACCTGCTCGCAGCTACCGCGCAAGAGCTGGGCGCGGCCGTGATCCACTACGACCGCGACTACGACACCCTCGCACAGACCCTCGCGTTCCAGTCCATCTGGCTCGCACCGGCCGGCTCCCTGGCGTGACGCCGACGAGCGCGCGAGCTGCGGCTCGGCCGACCACCAGTGCACGACGTGGGTGTCCCCTTGCTACCCCACTGGCAGCGCCTCGCGGCGGGGGCGCCCGATGCCCGCGGTCTCCTCGACCGGGGGATAGGAGAGCGAGCCATCCGACTGCGACCCGAAGGGCGCAGGCAGCGCCGCCGGCGCGGTCCGGCGCGGCGTGCGCGGGCGCGGCGCGGCGGGCGCGAGCGCGGGCGAGGGGCTGCGCAGCGCGACGATCATGCCGCCGATGAAGAACAGCAGGTAGGGGACGTGCGGGAAGGAGAAGACGTCGAAGAGGACGCTCGCGACGAGGATCACGCCGACCGAGGCGAGGCTCGCCAGCGCGAGCGTGGCGCGGCGCGGGTCGGGACCGCGGATCGTGCGGTGCGCGAGCGCCATCATCGCGAGCAGGATCGCGATGTAGCCGAGCAGGCCGAGCAGCCCGACGGTGATCAGGACGCCGAGGTATTCGTTGTCGAGGATGCGGTACTTGTGCGGGTCATAACTGCCGTAGCCGCGCCCCATCAGCAGATGGCTGAGGATGTCGGGGCGCACGGCGTCGTAGCGCGCGACGCGGTCGGTGGTGGTGGCGACCGTGTTGAGGTGCCCCGGCTCGAGCTGTTCCAGGACCGAGCCGAGCGCTCCGGGCGAGGTCACGTGGACGAGCACGCCGAGCACCAGCCCGAGCCCGAGCAGCGAGCGGATCACGGTGCGCGGGCGGTAGGCGGCGAGCAGCAGCACGCCCGCGACGGGCGCGACGAGGCTCGTCTTGCGCGAGGTCGCGACGCCTCCCGCGAGCAGCAGGCCGACCGCGATCGCGTAGAGGATCCGCCGCCGCCGCGTCGCGGCCTCGATCGAGCCCATCAGCGCGAACGGGACGCACATCGCCAGCAGTGCCGCGAGCTCCAGCGGCTGGTCGGTCGGTCCGAGCACGGTCAGGCGCCCGATCGAGTCCGGCGTGTCCAGTTCGCTCGGCGTGAGGACCGGCAGGAGCTTGCCCCAGAGCGGGTAGAAGATGTTGTAGTGCGTGCGGTACTCGACGACGGTCGCGATCGCGAGCACGACGCCGAGACCGACCATCAGCGCCGCGTAGCGCGGCACCTCGCGGGGGCGCACGACCGAGGCGACGACGACGAAGAAGAGGATGTAGGAGAACAGCAGCCCGAGCTTCTTCGCGGCGAGGCCGATCTCGTCCATGTTCGCGAGCGCGTTGCCGTTGAGCGCGACGCTCAGGCAGCACAGCGCGAAGAACGCGAGGATCGCGAAGTGCACGCGCGTCAGCTGCAGGCGCGGGCGCGCGGCGCCGCTGACGAGCGCGAGCGTGCAGATCCACAGCAGCACGAGCGCGACCAGCAGCGGCCGGTCGAGGTTCGCGCCCATGGGCAGTTCGATCGACTGGAAGGGGACGAGGAACAGCATCGCCATGAAGCCCGCGAGCAGCCACGGCAGCACGCGCGTGGTATGCGGCCAGTCGTCGCCCGCGAGGCTCGCGTCGTCGAGCCGGTCGAGCGCCGCGTCATCGCGCCCACCGAGCGCCGCGTCATTGCGCCCACCAAGCGCCGCGTCGTCACGCCCATCGAGCGGCGCGTCGTCACGCCCGTCGAGCGCCCCCTCCCCGCGCGCCGCGCGGCGACGGCGCAGGCGCAGCGCGTAGAACAGGCTGCCGCCGAGCGCGAGCACGAGGTCGAACACGAACGCCATCAGCTCCCACTGCACGCCGGGATCGACGAGGCCGCCGGTGGTGGGCCCGAGCGGGTGCACGATCGCCGCTTCGCCCGCGCTGCGCGCCTGCGCGGTCTCCTGCGCGGCGACGTGCGCGATCAGGACGCGGCGCGCGGCATCGACGAGCGCGATCGCCGCGCGCGCGCTGGGCGCCTGCCCGTAGAGCGTCAGGATCGGCGTCGCGCCGTCGACGTCGAGCAGCAGCCGGTACGCGTGGTTGACGCGTTTGGGGTCGGCGGGCTGCGGCCGCGAGGGACCGCCGAGGCTGTTGTGCCCGACGAGCAGCGTGAACGGCCCCGAGGCGGCGACGCTCTGGCCGTGCAGGCCGAGATCCGCGCCGATCGCGCTCGTCGCTTCGTCGCTCTGCAGGTAGAGGTCGTACTGCAGCGCGCTCTGCGCGGCGAGATAGTTATCGCCGGACGTCTGCGGCCCGATCGTGCTCGGCGCGGAGCCGATCGCGGTCGTGTAGAGCAGGACCTTCGCTTTGGCCGCGCCGATGCTGAGGCCGCGCGGATGCAGGCCCAGAGGCGAGAGCGACGGACTGTAGCCCGCCAGCAGCGCCGCGAGCGCGGCGATCAGGACGAGCAGGCCGACGGTGCGAAGGCGCGGCTGGAGGCTGCGGGGGAGCATCGGCGCTCGCGCGTCTCGCGCGTCGACTCAGTCGCGCTCGCCGACGGGTACCGTCGCGGCCGCGGCGGGGGCCTGCGGCGGGATCGCGGCCGCGGCGGGGGCCTGCGGCGGGGCCGCGGCGGGGGCATCCGGCGCCGGCTTGGGCGCCGCCACGACGGGCGCTTTGCCCTTGACTTTGCCGTTGGCGGTCGTCTTGCCGTTACCGTTGACTTTGGCGTGTCCGTTCCCGCTGCCGTTGCCAACGGACGCGGTGAGCACGGGCTCCAGGGGAGCGGACGCGAGCGCTTGGCGGCGGACGCCTTCCAGGCCGATGAGGATCAGCCCGCCGAGCAGCAGCACGCCAAGCGCGGCGACGGCGGCGACGGTCATGCCGGCGCCGGTGCTCACGGTTCCAGCCTGGGGCGGCCCGAGCTCGCGGATCGTGACGCGCTCGGCGCTGGGGGTGTTCAGGCTCTTCTCGAGGCTCTCGACGTACGCGAGCGTGCCGGGGTAGATGCCGTTCGCGAGCCGCGCGGCGGCGGCCTCGGTCGGCGCCTGCACGGAGGCCGTGACGACGGGCTCGTTTTCCTGGGCGACGAACGTGAGCTTGTAGGGGACCGTCTGCGCGAGCAGCTGGGTGCCGCGCGCCTCGGAGGGCGTGACGACGTCGAGCTTCTGGCCGCTGCCGCTGTAGGGGCCTTCGGCGGTGATCTGGTGCGGCGGGACCGCGGCGGCCTTGCCAATTTCTTCGATCACGGCCTCGCTCGCCATGACCTGCGCGAACACCGCGGCGCGCGCGGTCAGCGGCGTCGTGTTCTGCACGAGGTTCGCCAGCGCGGAGCTTGGGGAGTCGACGAGGATCTGCACGGTCGCGGCGCCTTTGGGCGCCGAGCGCGTCGCGAGCCGCGTGCCGACGGCGGCGAGCACCGCGAGTGCGACGATCGCGAGCGTCGCGAGCCTACGGGACCGGATGATCTTGATCACTTCCATGAGTTCCATTGCGCGGCTTTCCTCTCGAAGGGCGGTCAAACGATCAACGCATCGGCCTCAGGGCGACTTTCGAGGCGCCCGTCGGCTCGACCCTCCGGCTCGTCCCGCGCGTCCGGGCGCGGTTCGACCGCCGCCCGCGGCGGCTCCAGGAACGGCGGATCGGCGCGGCCGAGCAACGTGCGCAGCGCCAGCCGCGAGCCCGCGAGGCGCGCGTCGTGGTCGGCAGAGGACGCGCCGGCGCCCGCAGCCCATCCGCTCGCGGCGGCGGACGCGCCGGCGGCGACGGCGCGAATCATGTGGCGCAGCCCCACGGCGCTCAAAAAAAGTCCGCGCTGCAACGGCGGCAGGTGCTTGCGCGCGTAGAGCTTGCGCGAGAGCGCGTCCTGGGCGAGGAACGCCGGCCGCACCCCGCCCTTGCCGGCGTGGTGGCGGATCGTCATCTGCGGCAGGTGGTACACGCGCCAGCCGGCGCGCTTGACGCGCAGGCAGAGGTCGGTCTCCTCCGAGTACAGGAAGAAGCGCTCGTCGAGCGCGCCCGCGCCGAGCAGCGCCTCGCGGCGGATCAGCATGAACGAGCCCGCCGTCCAGTCGCACTCGTGCGCGCGCGTGTACGCGTGGGGGTCGAGCACGCGCTCGCCGGCCCAGCGCGGGTGCACCGGCCAGCTCTCCGACGCGAGCGCCTCGCCGAGCGCGCGCGCGGCGTTGGGGAAGCGACGAATCGTCGGCAGCGGGACGCCCTCCGCGTCGATCTGCCGCACGCCGGCGAGCCCGATCTCAGGACGCGCGTCGAGCGTCGCCACCAGCTCCGCGAGCGTGCCTTGCAAGATCTCGGTGTCGGGGTTCAACAGCAGCGCGTACCGCGCCGAGGTGTATTCGAGCCCGCGGTTGTTGCCGTAGGCGAAGCCCCGGTTCGGCGAGCTCACCACGCGCGCCTGCGGAAAGCGCGCCTGCACGAGCTCGCGCGTCCCATCCGTCGACGCGTTGTCGACGACGATCAGCTCCAGCCGGATGCCCCCCGCGTGCGCAAGGACGCTCGCGATGCATGGCTCGAGCCAGCGCGCGTCGTTGGCGGAGACGATGACAACCGCGAGGTCCACGACAAAACAACGAGGGTCCTGATCCGTTCCTTGCTCGTGAGCGCCGCGCAGCCGTGTGTCCTGATCGTCTCGCCCGTGCGCAACGAGGCGCGGCATATCGTGCGCGTGGCGCGGGCCGTGGCAGCGCAGCAACTCCGGCCGGCGCGCTGGATCGTGATCGACGACGACTCGACCGACGAGACGTTGGCGTTGCTGCGGGAGCTCGAGCGCGAGATCCCGTTCCTGACGGTTCTCAGCGCGCCGTCGCAAAGCGCCGACGGTGACGTGCGCGACCGCCTCGCGCACGCGATCGAGGTCCGCAACTTCAATCGCGCGCTCGCCGCGACCGACGCCAGTCGATACACGCACGTGATGAAGCTCGACGGCGACATCGAGCTGCCGCCCGACTACCTCAGCGTGCTGCTCGAGCGCTTCGCGCGCGACCCCGAGCTGGGACTCGCGGGCGGGGTGCTCGTCGAGCCCAGGCCCGACGGCGCCCTGCGCCGGATCGTGATCCCCGACTACCACGTGCACGGCGCGCTGAAGTGCTACTCGCGCGCCTGCCTGGAGGCGATCGGCGGCGTGCGCGAGTGCCTCGGCTGGGACACGATCGACGAGACGTACGCGCGCATGCGCGGCTTTCAGACGCGCAGCTTCACCGATCTCGTCTCGGTCCACCACCGGCCGGTGGCCAGCGCGGACGGCGCGCTGCGCGGACACGCGCGTCACGGCGAGTGCGCGTACATCGCACACTACGACCCGCTGTGGGTCACGCTGCGCTCGCTCAAGGTGGCGCGGCGCGCGCCCGCCGGCCTCTCCGGCGCCGCCTTCCTCTACGGCTACGCCCGCGCCGCCTCGCGGCGCGTGCAGCGGGTCCCCGACCTCGAGTACCGCCGCTTCACGCGGCGCGAGCTGCGCCGCCGGATGCTCGGCGCACGTCTCGGCGCGGTCCGCTGACGCGGTCCCGGTCGGATCGCGCATCGGCGCCGCACTCGCCATACGCGAGCAACGCGAGACGCGGCGCGTTATCTGAGCGTATGGTCTTCAAGGGCTTGATCGTGCCCGCGGCGGACTCGTTCTCCGATGTCGAGGGAGCGGGCACGGCGCTCGCGCGCGTCGCGAACCGACCGCTCGTCTGCCACGTGCTGGAGGCGCTGCGCCAGGCGCAGGTCACTCAGATCGCGGTGCTGGCGCCGGCCGCGCACGTCGCGTGGCTGCGCGCCTACATTGCGGCGGAGGGCCCGGCGGGTCTCGACGTGGAGTACGTTCCCTACGAGCACGGTGCGTTCGAGCGCGCGCTCGCGAGCGTCGTCCGCTTCGTCGCGGACTCGCCGTGCGTCGTGCACGCCGCGAGCGGCTTGTTGACACAGCCCCTCGCGCCGCTGCTCGCGGCGGTCGCGGAGCGGGATCTCCTGGCGCTCGTGCACCGGCGGCCCGCGACGGACGGCTCGATCGCCCTCGCCGCGCGCAGGATGCTGCGGCTGACCGGCGCGCGCGAGGAGGATCGCGCGCTCGAGCTCGCCGGCTCGTGCTCGCTCGAGCTCGCGGGCGCGTCGCTGTTCGGCGCCGGCGCGCTGCGCGAGGCGATCGGCCTGCGCGCGTGGCGCTGCGAGGAGCTCGATCTCGTCGCCGTCGCCGAAGGACTGGTCGACCGCGGCGCGCGGGTTGCGGTGCAGCGCGTGGGCGGTTGGCGCAGCAACACCGGCGACAGCGCGGATCTGCTGGAGTGCAATCGCGTTGCGTTCGACACGCTCGCGCACGATCCTGGCGGCAGCGGCAGCGGCAGCAGCAGCAGCGCGGCGCGCAACCCCGAGGGCGCGGACAACCGGATCGAGGGCTATGTCGATGCGCATCCGACGGCGTGTGTGCGCGCCAGTGTGATCGTGGGGCCGGCGACGCTGGGCCCGGGCGCGCAGGTCGTCGACTCCTACATCGGCCCCTACACCTCGATCGGCGCCGACGTGCACATCGAGGGCGTGGAGATCGAGCGCTCAATCGTGCTGCCCGGCGCGAGCATCATGCACATCGGCGGTCGCCTCACGGGTAGCGTCGTGGGCCGCGACGCGCGCGTCTTCCGGGACTTCTCACTGCCGCGCGCGCTGCGCCTGAACGTCGGCGACGGCGGCGAGGTCGCGCTGTGTTAGCGCCGACGCGCGCGCGCGGAGCCGCGAGCTCCGTGCTCTCACCCGAGCGCGAGGTCGCTGCGAGCGCGTTGACTGCCACGGGCGCTGGCGAGGCCATCGCAACAGGCGCCACGCGACCGGCGCTCGACGGAAGTGGCTCGCGCGGCCCCCTGCGCGTCGCGATGGTGCACATCTCGGACTTCCGCCTGGACTCGCGCATCCAGCGCCAAGCGCGCGCGCTGGCGGAGCGTGGCGACGAAGTGGACCTCGTGTGTGTCGGCGAGCGCGAGGAGCTGCGGGTGGGCGAGGGCGTGATCCGCGTGCACCCAGTCGCGCCGCGCAAGGCCGGCGGCGGCGCGAGCGCGTACGTACGCAGCTACGGAAGTTTCCTCGCACGCGCGCTCTGGCGCGTGAGCGCGCTGGACGCGCGCCGGCGCTTCGATCTGGTCGAGGCGCACAACATGCCGGACATCCTCACCGCGGCCGCGCTCGGGCCGCGCCTGCGGGGCACCCCAGTGATCCTCAACATGCACGACACCTTCCCGGAGCTGTTCTCGACCAAGTACGGGCGTCCCGCGGGCGACCGGCTCGAACGGCTGCTGCGGCGCGAGGAGCGCGTCAGCGCGGCGCTCGCGGCGCGCGTGATCACCGTGACCGACCAGGCGCGGCTGCGCCTGGAAGGACGCGGCATCGGCGTCGGGCGCACCACGGTCGTGATGAACTCTCCCGACGAGCGGGTCTTCGGTCCGCCGCGCGAGCCGATGCGCTGGCCGACGGAGGGTCCGTTGCGCGTGCTCTACCACGGCGGCCTCGCGCCGCGCTTTGGCGTGGAGAGCGCGATCCGGGCGTGGGGCAAGCTGCGCGAGCGCGTGCCGCGCCTGGAGCTGCGCGTATGCGGTTCCGGCGAAGATCGCGACCGCCTCGCGGCGCTGGCCGCGGAGGTGGACTGCGAGCGCATCCACGTGACGCCGGAGCCGGTGCCGTTCGAGCGCATCCCGGCGGAGCTGCAGGCCGCGCACATTGGCGTCGTGCCGACGCTGCACGACCGCTTCACCGAGCTGCTGCTACCGGTGAAGCTGCTGGAGTACGTGCACATGGGCCTGCCGGTCCTCGCGTCGCGCCTGCCCGGCATCTCCAGCTACTTCTCCGAAGCCGACCTGCATGAGTACACGCCCGGCGACCCCGAGTCGCTGGCGCGGGCGATCGAGTCGCTCTGCGCGAACCCCGAGGACGCCCGCACGCGCGCCGCGCGCGCCACCGAGCGTCTACGCGAGATCGCCTGGGAGCGCCAGCGCGAGCGGTACCTCGGGCTCGTCGACGAGCTGACCACCGCGCGCAGCGTCCGCTGAGCCGGCCCGGCGCGCGATGCGCAACGGCTGGGGCGACGCGCAGTTAACGGCGCGCGGATAGTCGATACATTTTTTTCTGTTCGCTACAAACGGAATGATTCCGCCTTGTAAAGAACTCCAAAAAATGAATCAACATCTCCAGCCCTCCGAAGGCCGGAGCCCCAGCGCGCGATCTGCTGAGAATCAGGCCGCGAGCGCGGGCACAGCGCGCCCGCTGGACGCGCGCCCATCGACCTGTACGCGCGCGAGCGCCTCCCCGGCAACCCGCTCGGCGAGCCCGACGACGGACTCGCCGTTGAGCAGCCGCGGGTAGATCTGGCTGGCGGACGCGAGTGCGAGCCCATCGATGCCGGGCCAGATGGGCGCGGTGCGAGGCTCGTGTCCGAGGGCGTGGACGGGCTCGACGAGGGGGGCGCGCTGGACGGCCCAGTCGACGACGTCCTCATGGCGGAAGTCGGGGGCGAGCTTGGCGAGCATGTCGGTGTAGTGGTGGTAAACGCTCTCGTCGTCCTCGGCGAACTCGGGGCTGTCGGCGTCGCAGTACTTGGGCAGGTAGGCGAGGCGCAGACCGTCGGTGTGATCGGTGCCGACGACGTGGGAGGTCTCGACGACGGTCGTGATCGGGGTGGGATCGCAGATGTTGATCGAGTAGTACGGCGTGAGCGTGCGGCGGAGCTTGAGAATCAGGCAGACGACGCCGAGGTAACGGCTGGGGTAGGCGCCGAGCAGCGGCTGCAGCTCGGGGGGCAGCAGCCGGCGCAGGGCGGGCGGCTGGAGCGTGGGGATCGTGAGGTCGAAGTGCTCGTCGTGACCGTCGACGCGAACGCCGGCGATGCCGCCGCGCTCGCCGCGGACGAGCCCTTCGACGCCGGCGCCGAGGCGAACGTCGACGCCGAGCTCGCGCGCGCGCTGCGCGGCGGCGAGGACGAGTGTTTCGTGGCCGCCCCGCAGGCAGCCCATGCGCTCGCCCGCGTTACCCCCGTCACGGGCGGAGCGCATGCGGTTGGTGCGCGCCCAGAGATAGGTCGCGGGCAGCTCGTCGTGCTTGGAGTTGAAGCGCGAGTCGAGCAGGGGGCGCCAGATGCGCTCCACGACCTTGCGCCCGCAGTGGCGCGTGAGCCAGCGCTGCAGCGGCTCGCGCTCGAGCGCGCTGTAGTCGCGGCGCAGCTGACACTGCAGCACGAACCACGCCAAACGTGCGCGCCCGAGCGGTGAGAGCGGCGAGAAGCGCAGGAAGTCGCCGATGCCGTTGAAGGGGTGCATCTCGCCGTCGATGAAGAAGCCGACGCCGACGGGTGTGAAGCTCAGCCGATCGCTGAGCCCGAGCTCGTCGGTGAGCGCGATCATGCGCTCGTCGGAGGGGACGATGACGTGGTAGAAGCGGTCGACGCGGTGCCCGCCGAAATCGAACGCGCCGGCGAGCCCGCCGGGCGTGGGCGCGCGCTCGAGCAGCGTGACGCGCGCGCCGCCTTCGGCGAGGCGCAGCGCGAGCACGGTGCCGAGGATGCCGGCGCCGACGACGCCGATGCGCGGTCGGCGGTCGTCGGCGTCCTGGCGTCCGGCGTCCTGGCGCCCGGCCGGCACTCTCGCTTGCCGGCGTGGGCCTTCCGGCTCGCGCGTGCCCCCGGCGGCGCGTGGCTGGAAGCTCATCGGTGCCCCGAGATCGCGTACAACTGCGCGCTCGGTCGCTCTTCGGCGCGCGCGGCGAGTTCCTCGCTGCCGAGGGGCGAGATCGGCGGCGGCTGGATGCGCCCGACGAGGTGCGCGGCCATCAGACGCCCGTAGGCGAGGATCGTGGGCCGGAGACTCATCTTGGAGGTGCCGAGGCGGCGCGACCAGTCGTTGACGGTGGGGACCTCGGCGACGCGGGCGCCGGCGTTGTAGAGCTTGAGCAGCAGCTCGACGTTGGCGGCGAAGCCGGGCTCGCGGACGAGCAGGTAGCCGTAGGTCTCCGAGGCGCGGCGCAGGGTGCCGGCGCGGTAGACGCGGTAGAGCGAGGAGAGCGTGTGGATCTCGCGCAGGCCGCCGGTGTAGCGGAAGACGTTGGAGACGGCCTTCGAGGCGGCGAGCCGCCAGGGGGCGACGCCGAGAATGCGCCCGCCGGGCGCGTAGACCGATGCGAGCACCACATCGTTCCCGGCCTCGAACTGCTCGAGCATGCGCGGGAGGTCGGCGAGGTCGGAGGTGTTGTCGGCCTCGAGCATCACGATCGCGTCGTCGTCCTGGGACTCGCCGAGCGCGGCGCGCAGACCGGAGTTGATCGCGGTGCCCAACCCGCGGTTGACCTGGTGGCGGACGACGGCGAGGTGCAGCGAGTCGCTGTGCTGCGCGATCGCCTCGGCGGTGCCGTCGGTGGAGCCGTCGTCGACGAAGATGACGCGCGCGCCGAGCTCGCGGGCGACGGGGGCGAGGTCGGCCATCAGCCGGGGAATGTTCTCGCGCTCGTTGTAGGCGGGGATGACAAAGCGGATCATGGGATCTCCTAGGCGGCGATGGGGACGGGACGGTTGGCGGGCATGTCGAGCAGGGTGATCGGACGGGAGTGGGCGGCGGAGTCGCGCACGGCGAGCGCGGCGGCGAGCGCGCGGCAGCCGTCCTGCGCGCTGACCGGCTCGGGCGTGTCGTGCAGGACGCAGCGCGCGAAGGCCCGCAGCTCGGCCTGCAGCGGCTCGACGCGGGGCAGCGCGAAGCGGATCGCGGCGCCCTCGGCGTCGCCGCGGATGCGGGCGAGCTCGCTCCAGCCGGTGGGGGCGCCGGTCGATTCGGTGAACCAGACATCCTGCGTCAAGTAGGAGGCGCTGAGCATCCCGCCCTCACCGATGACGGTCATCTCGCGGCGCTTTTCGGGCGTGAGCCAGTTGACGTCGAGCAGCCCCTGGGGCCCGTCCTCGCCGAAGCGCAGCAGGCAGGAGATCATGTCCTCCTGGGTGGGGTGCACGCAGCGGCTGCCTTCGGCGTAGATCGAGGTGATGTCGCGGCCGAGGACGAACTGCATGAGGTCGAGGTCGTGGGTGGCGAGGTCGATCGCGACGCCGGTGTCCTGAATGCGGACGGGCAGCGGGCCGACGCGGGTGGCGTGCGCGCGGAAGACGCGGCCGATGCGGCCCTCGTCGATCAGCTCGGCAAGCTTGCCGACGGAGGGGTTGAAGCGCTCGACGTGGCCGACCATCAGCTTGCGCCGCGCGAGGCGCGCGGCGGCCGCCATGCGCAGCCCGTCCTCGAGCGCGGTGGCGATCGGCTTCTCGACGAAGACGTGCTTGCCGGCGGCGATCGCGTCGAGTGCGATGCGCGCGTGCTGCGCGGAGGGCGCGCAGATGCAGACCGCGTCGACGTCGGCGCGCTCGAGCAGCCAGCGGTAGTCGCCGACCCAGTCGATCGGGCGGCGGCCGATGCGCGCGCGGGCGGTGCTCTCGTCGGGCTCGGCGACGGCGACGAGCCGCCCCTCGGGCACGCGCTCCCAGGTCTCGACGTGGTAGGCGCCCATGCGCCCGGCGCCGATCAGACCGATGTTCAGCTCATCCATGAGTTGGCTCCTTTTGCGTTCATGCGGGGACTCCGGCGCCTGTCCCCGCGGCGAGCGAGACTGCCTCGCCGCGGGAAGGCGTCCCTGCCCCCAGGAAGTCGATGACGACGTCGGCGATCCGCTGGGCGGCGTGGCCGTCGCCGAAGATCGCCGGGCGCTCGCGCGGCAGCGGTCGGCGCAGCGCCTGCGCGAAGGCGTCGGGGTCGACGCCAACGAGCGTGTTCCAGCCGGCGTCGACGGTGTCGGTCCACTCGGTCTCCTCGCGCAGCGTGATGCAGCGCACGCCCCACAGGTAGGCCTCGCGCTGGACGCCGCCGGAGTCGGTGGCGATCGCGCGGGCGCCGCGCTCGAGCTCGAGCATGCGCGTGTAGGTGACGGGGTCGACGAACTGCACGAGCGGCGGCGCCTCCAAGCCCCAGCCGTCGATCCGCGCGCGCGTGCGCGGGTGCAGCGGCATGATCACGGGCAGCGGCGAGCGCCCGAGACAGGCGAGCACGGCGGCGAGGCGCTCGGGACGATCGGTGTTGTAGTTGCGGTGCACGGTGGCGAGCACGTAGTCGCCCTGCCCGGCGGGCTTGATCTGCGAGCGCCAGCTTTCGAGGTTGTCGCAGAGCGGGTCGCCGGTGACGTGGATCGCGCCGGGGACGCCTTCGGATTCGAGATTGCGCTGCGCGCCGGGGCTGGGCGCGCAGAGGACCTGCGCGAGGCGGTCGGTCTCGATGCGGTTGTGCTCCTCGGGCATGTCGCTGCGGTGCGAGCGCAGCCCGGCCTCGATGTGCACGAGCGGCACGCCGCGGTTGACGGCCGCACGCGCGCCGGAAAGCGTGGCGTTGGTGTCGCCGCGAACGATCACGGCGTCGGGACGCTCGAGTTCGATCAGGTCTTCGAGACGCACGCGCGCGAGGTCGACCTGCTCATCGCGCGCGCGCGAGCCGACGCCGAGGTTGTGGTGCGGCTGGGGCAGGCGCGTAGCGAGGATCTGGCTCCCGGACATCGCGTCGTCGTAGTGCTGGCCGGTGTGCACGAGGATCTCGTGCGCGCGCTCGGCGAGCGCCTCGCAGACGGGCGCGGCCTGGATGATCTCGGGGCGGGCGCCGATGATCGAGAGGATGCGGGGACGGTCGGTCATCGCAGTCTCCTTAGGCGGCGGCGCGGTCGGCGAGCAGGGGCAGGGCAAGCGGCTGGCCGCCAGCGCGCAGCGAGGCTTCGGCGAGCTCGACGGCGGCGACGATCTCGATCCCGAGGGCGAGGCTCGAGCGCGGTTCCTCGCCGGTGCGGATCGCGTGGGCGAAGTCTTCGAGCTCGAGGCGCAGCGGCTCGGCGGGCTCGACGCGCGGGATCACGACGTCGCCGGTGCGGTAGATCAGCTGGTGCTCGCCGAAGTTGGCGGGCGTGGGCGGCAGCATGTCCATGCCGCGGTCGTAGATGCGCACGGGTTCGTCGGCGGCGGTGTCGTCGTACTGAACCATGCGCTGGCTGCCGACGACGATCATCTGGCGCAGCTTGCGCGGCGCGAGCCAGGAAATCTGCACGTTGGCGGTCTGCCCCTGCGCGAAGGTAAGCGTCATGAAGGCCGTCTCGGGGACCCCCTGGCGCAGGACGCTGGAGCCGGAGGCGGCGACCTCGACGACGGGCTGCTCGAGCCAGTAGAGGAGAATCGAGAGGTCGTGCGGCGCGAGGTCGCAGACGACACCATCGCCGTTGTACTTGCCGAGGTTCATGCGCGAGGAGGTGATGAAGTGAATGTCACCGACGACGCCGCCGCGGATCAGCTCGCGGACGGTGTTGACGGCGGGGCTGTAGATGAAGGTGTGGCCTGGCATCAGCACGCGCTCGTTCGCCGCGGCGAGCGCGGCGAGCTCGTGCGCGTCCTGCAGGCTCGTGGCGAGCGGCTTCTCGACGAGCACGTGCTTGCCGGCGAGCAGCGCGCGCTTGGCGAGCGCGTGGTGACTCTGAGGGGGCGTGGCGATCACGACGGCCTCGACCGCGGGGTCGACGAGCACCGCGTCGAGCTCGCGCGTGGCGCGCGCGTCGGGGTGGCGCTGACGGAAGAGCTGCAGCTGCGTCGGGTCCTGGTCGCAGAGCGCCTCGAGTTTCAGCTGGGGGCACTCGGCGATGTTGCGCGCCAGGTTCGGGCCCCAGTAGCCGTAGCCGATGACGGCCGTTCCCAGCGGCGCGGGTCGCCGCAGGATGCGTCCGCGGACGACCTCGGAGCCGTTGCTCCAATCGCCGCTCATCACGCCACCCCCTGCCGGCCGAGCACGACGGGCACGGTCTTGATGAGGATGCGCAGATCGAGCAGGAGTGAGGCTTCGCGGGCGTATTGCAGATCGAAGTCGACCATTTCCTCGTAGGTGCGTTCGTTGCGACCGCTCACCTGCCAGAGGCCGGTCAGCCCGGGCTTGACATCGAAGCGGCTGAGGTAGGACGCGTCGGGGTACATCTCGACCTCGTAGGGGATCACCGGTCGCGGTCCAACTAGCGCCATCTGGCCGAGTAGGACGTTGATCAGCTGCGGCAGCTCGTCGAGGCTCCAGGAGCGCAGGACGCGACCGACGCCGGTCACGCGGTTGTCGACCGAGAGCTTGTAGAGGCGGCCGCGCTCGGGGCTGCGGTCGTCGCCGATCAGAGCCTGCACGTACTCGCGGTGCGGTGTCGCGTCGGCGCCGCTGTGCATCGTGCGGAACTTGAGCATCGTGAACTCGTGCAGCCCGCGCCCGACGCGGCGCTGGCGGAAGAGCGCGGGGCCGCCGGTCTCGACGCGCACCGCGAGCGCGATCGCGAGCAGCAGCGGCGAGAGCACGAGCAGCAGTGCGCCGGCGACGAGGAGGTCGAGCGCGCGCCCCGCGGCCCGCGCAAAGAGGTGCCGCACGCGCGCCCACCCGACATGCTTCTCGTCGGGTGTGACCCGGCGCGCGGCGGCGGCGCAAGCGCTGCGCGCGAGCGGCGCGGCGCCGACGAGGTGAAGCTCGGCGCGGCCCGCGCCCGGCTTGGCGAGGTGAAGATCCGCGCGGGTGTCTGCGCGAACCGCGCGCGCCTCGGCGTGGCTCAGCGCGGGGGCCGCGGATGTGTTTCCTGGCTGCAAGGGAGCGGTGCTCATCTGCTCGATCAACGCTCCCGCGGGGGATCGTCTTTTGTGAACCTTTCGACCGCCTCGACAATGCGATCCAACTCGGCGTCGCTCATCCCTGGAAAGACCGGCAGCGAGCAGATCCGCTCCGCGAGCGCCTCGCTCACCGGCAGGCTGCCCGGTGCGAGTCCGAGCGCCGAATAGGCCTCGGTGCGATGGATCGGGACGGGGTAGTGAATCGCGCTCGCGACGCCCTCCGCGGCGAGATGCTCGCGCAGCGCGTCGCGCTGCGCGCAGCGCACCACGAACAGGTGATAGACGTGGTCGCCCTCCGCGACGGGTGGGCGAACGGGCTCGACCGCGCGTAGGCCGGTCCTGGCCGCAGCGGCGCCCTGCGTCCCGTTCGCCCCATGCCCGCCGTGCGCTGCGAGTGCGCGCACGTTCTCGATCGCCGACGTTCCCGCATCCGCGCTCGCCAGTCGCGCGCGGAGCACTTCACCAACGCGTCGGCGCTCGTCATTCCAGCCCTCCAGGCGCGTGAGCTTGCGCCGCAGGATCGCGGCCTGCAGTGCGTCCAGGCGCGCCGTCGCGCCGACCTCGCGGTGGTGGTAGCGCGGACGCTCACCGTGCGAGCGCAGCAGACGCACGCGCTCGGCGAGGTCGGAGTGCGCAGTGACCACCGCGCCGCCGTCGCCCCACGCCCCGAGGTTCTTGGCCGGATAGAAGCTGAAGCAGCCCAGCGCCCCGAACGTGCCGACACGGCGCCCGCGGTAGCGCGCGCCGTGCGCCTGACACGCGTCCTCGAGCACGTGAACTCCCGCTTCCCGCGCGAGCTCGAGGATCGGGTCCAGGTCGACGGTCGCGCCGAAAAGGTGAACGGGTATAACGCAGCGCACCCGCGGGCCGAGGCTCGCCGCGATGAGCTCCGCGGTGATCAGGTGCGTATCCGGATCGACGTCGACCGGTCGCGGCGTCGCGCCGACCGCGCTCACCGCCTCCGCGGTCGCGATGAACGAGTTCGCGGGCACGATCACCTCGTCGCCCGGGCCGATCTCAAGCGCCCGCAGCGCAAGCGCGAGCGCCTCCGTCCCCGACGCCACGCCGACCGCGCAGTCCGTCTCGCAGTACTCCGCGAAATCGCGCTCGAAGGCCTCGACGTGGTGGCCGAGCGTGAACGCGCCGCGCTCGGCGACTTCGCGCACCGCCCCCATCAGCTCCTCGAAGAGCGCCGGATCGGCGTTGTCCATCCGCGTGAAGGGAACCTCCAAGCCACGCGCCGGCTCGTGCGTCGCGGCGAGCGCCTGCGCCGCGCGCGTGTCGCTCGCGGCGCGCGCGTCCCGCGTGCCCGCGGATGCGGACGTCGGGTTCGCGGTGCGCTGATCCCGCGTGCCCGCGGATGCGGACGTCGGGTTCGCGGTGCGCTGATCCCGCGTGCCCGCGGGCGCGGGCTCGTGTGTCGGGGCTACGCTCGACATCGCGCTCAGGCGGCCGCGGCAGCGGTGCAGGGTGCGCAGTTCAAGCGACGCAGCTCCTGCTGCAGCGCTTTGCGGCCGCGGTGGTGCAGGCCGTGGATCGAGCTCTCCGAGCGACCCATGTGCACCGCGATCTCCGGCGGCGTGAGGCCGATCACGTGGCGCATCACAACGACGTTGCGCTGCTCTTCGGGCAACGCGTCGAGCGCGGTCCGCAGGTTGCGCGCCGCGTCCAGCCCGCTGTCGTCGGTGTGGGTGTCCGCGCCGTAGACCTCTTCCGCCGGAATCGCACGGCGGCGACGCAGGTGGTCCAGCGCCGCGTTGCGCGCGAGCCGCAGCAGCCACGCCGAGAACGGCACGCCGCGATCGTCGTACTTGCAGATCGCCGTGATCAGCTTCAGGAAGACGTGCTGCGTGAGGTCTTCGGCCTCCTTCTCGTCGCGCACGATGCTGCGCACGTAGCCGTAGACGTTCTCCGAATAGCGCACGTACAGCAGGCGCAGCGCGTCACGGTCGCCCTCCTTGGCGCGCGCGATCGCGAGCCGCACCTGGCGCATCGCCTCCGGCGACTCGTCGAGCGTCGTGCGCGCGCGCAGGCCGATCTGAGTTCCCTCTGACTGCTTGACATAAGTGAGCAACGGAGCATCCCCCATCCATGGTCGAGTTCTCGCGTGCCGGAATCCATTCCCGGCCTCCCCGCTATCTGCGGGCCGGTCCGCTTTGCGCCGTTTACGACGAGCGGATTCCGGGTATTGATGATGCGCTGACCGCGGCGCGCCTACAATCCCCCGCCGGTCGCGACTTGCGTTCAACGACCTGAACGCACGATCGCTCGATCTTCGCGCCGTCCCGCTGCATTGCGATCCTCGCCGCTTGTGATCCTTCGCCGTCCCGCTGCATTGCGATCCCTCACCGCGACGCCGCCCGTGCCACGATCGTTCATGCTTGGTGTCCCCAGCGAGGAGGACGATAATCGTGAGCGAGCACCTCCACAGCGGCCAGCACGCCCAGGACGAGGACCCCTACGAGACCGCCATGGCGCGCCACGGCGCGCCCAAGCACCGCTTCCCCGCGCGCGAGTGCGACCCCCGCCTCGCCTACGCGCTCGTCCACGACGAGCTCCTGCTCGACGGCGTCGCGCGCATGAACCTCGCGACGTTCTGCACCACCTGGGCCGAGCCCGAGGCGCTGAAGCTGCTCGCCGAGTCCTTCGACAAGAACATCGTGGACAAGGACGAGTACCCCCAGACCGCCGAGCTCGAGTCCCGCTGCGTGCGCATGCTCGCCGACCTCTGGCACTCCCCCCACCCCGACACCACCCTCGGCACCTCCACCACCGGCTCCAGCGAGGCCGCGATGCTCGCCGGCCTCGCCGCCAAGTTCCGCTGGCGTGCGCGCCGGCGCGGGGGCGACGCGCAGTCCGCCGCGTCCGCGCCGCCCGCGGGCGGCGCGCAGGCCGCGGGCGGGAAGCAGGCCGCGGGCGGGGAGCAGTCGCCCGAGCGTCCCAATCTCGTCTGCGGCCCCGTCCAGGTCTGCTGGGAGAAGTTCGCGCGCTACTTCGACGTCGAGCTGCGCGAGGTTCCGATGGACCCCGGTCGCTACCTGATGGAGCCCGCGCAGTGCCTGCAGCGCTGCGACGAGAACACGATCATGGTCGTCGCCACGCTCGGGCAGACCTTCACCGGGCTCTTCGAGGACGTCGCCGCGATCGCCGCCGCCCTCGACGGGCTGCAGGCCCGCGGCGGACCCGACATCCCGCTGCACGTCGACGGCGCCTCCGGCGGCTTTCTCGCGCCGTTCACCGCGACCGAGCTCGTCTGGGACTTCCGCCTGCCCCGCGTCAAGTCGATCAACGCCTCCGGGCACAAGATGGGCCTCGCCCCGCTCGGCTGCGGCTGGGCCATCTGGCGCGAACGCGCCGATCTACCCGAGGAGATGATCTTCAACGTCAACTACCTCGGCGGCGAGATGCCCACGTTCAACCTCAACTTCTCCCGCCCCGGCGGCCAGGTCGTCACCCAGTATTACGATTTCATCCGCCTCGGCCACGAAGGCTACGCCCGCATCCACGGCGCCACCTACGAAACCTGCGAGCACCTCGCCCGCGAGATCGCCGCGCTCGGCCCCTTCGAGATCGTCCACGACGGTAACCCCCAGGAGGGCATCCCCGCCGTCTCCTGGAAGCTCACCGACGGCGAGCACGGCTTCAACCTCTTCGACCTCGCCGACCGCCTGCGCGCGCACGGCTGGCTCGTGCCCGCCTACACGCTGCCGCCCCACCTCCAAGAGCTCGCGATCCAGCGCATCCTCGTGCGCCACGGCTTCAGCCGCGACATGGCCGACCTGCTGCTCGCCGACATCCGCCGCAGCCTCGCCACCCTCCAGAAGCACCCCCCGAGCCTCTCCCTCAACGAAGCCGAGGTTGGCTCCTTCAACCACAACGCCACGCCCGCCGTGCCCACCGCGCCGTGAAGGTGGATGTTTTTTTGGAGTTCCTTTCGCGGCAAAACTATTTTCAGAAGTAAATTTCTCCGAAAATAGAGAGGCCTGATCTGCCCCGGCCCGGTCGGCGCGGCCCGATCCGCCCGCCCTACGGCAGCTGTTGCGCGAACGGTTGCGCGAGCTCGCCGCGCCAGGTGCGGAAGAACGCCTCCGCGGTCACCGCGTCGAGCGGGCGTGCGAATAGGAAGCCCTGACCGCTGTCGCAGTGCTCGTCCTTGAGCAGGTCGAGCTCGTGCGGGCGCTCGATGCCCTCGGCGAGGGTCTCGATCGACATCGCCTTGCCGAGCTGCACGAGCGTGCGGATCAGCGTCTCGCCTTCGGGGCTCTGCGTGAGGCGCGCGATGAACGAGCGGTCGATCTTCAGCGCGTCCACCGGGAACTGCTGCAGGTGCGAGAGCGAGGAGTAGCCCGTGCCGAAGTCGTCGATCGCGATCCGCACCCCGAGCTCCTTGAGCGCGGTCAGCCGGCGCACCGTCTCCTGCGCGTCGCGCATGATCGTCGTCTCGGTGATCTCAATCGTCAGCGCGCCCGCGTCGAGGCCGCTTTCCTCCAGCGCGTCGCGCACGTCGCTCACGAACTCATCCGTGTCGAGTTGGCGCGCGGACACGTTCACCGAGACTCCGATTGGATAGCCCGACTCTCGCCACGCCGCCGCCTGGCGCGTGGCCTCCTGCACCACCCAGCGCCCGATCTCGGTGATCAACCCGGTCTCCTCCAGCAGCGGCACGAAGTCGTCGGGCTGCACGACTCCGCGCGAGGGGCTGTTCCAGCGCAGCAGCGCCTCGACGCCCGTCGGGCTCATCTCCTGCAGGTCGAACGTCGGCTGGTAAACGAGGAACAGCTGCTCCTTCTCGAGCGCTTCGCGCAGGTCCATCTCGAGCTCCATGCGGTTCTGCACGGCGTCCTGCATCCCCGACTCGAACACCACGAAGCGGTTCTTGCCGTCCCACTTCGCGCGGTACATCGCGATGTCCGCGTCGCGCAGGAACTCCTCCGCGGACTCGCGGTCGCCCATCGCGATGCCGACGCTCGCGGTGACCGCGAGGCGCGCGGAGTCCGACTCGTCGAGTTTGAACGGCGGCGCGAGCGCCTCGAGCATCCGCTCGGCGATCAGCTCCGGGCCCGCCGCGAGCGACATCCCCTCCGCGATCACCACGAACTCGTCGCCGCCGAGGCGCCCGAGCGCGTCGGTGTCGCGGATCGCTCCGCGCAGCCGCGTCGCGACGGCCTTCAGCAGCCGATCGCCCGCGCCGTGGCCGAGCGTGTCGTTGATGCTCTTGAAGTTGTCGAGGTCGATGAAGAGCGCCGCTACCGGCGCCTGGCTGCGCCGGCCGCGCACCAGCATCTGCTCGATGCGGTCGAGGATCAGCGTGCGGTTCGGCAGACCCGTCAGCGGATCGTGGGTCGCGAGGAACGCGAGCTCTTCCTGGCGGCGCGAGAGCTCGTCGTGCGCCTTGCGGCGCTCCTCCTCGAAGGACTCACACATCCGCACCAGCGTCACGTCGAGGCTGCGCTGCAGCATCCCCAGCGCGTGCACCAGCACCTCCGGCGCCAGCCCGAGCGCGTCCGCGCGCGCGCGCAGCACGTCGTCCGCCGCGTCGCGCCAGCGCAGGCAGCGCTTGGTCACCTCGTTCAGCGGCGCCGCGCGTTGCGCCGCGAGCTGCCCGAAGATGCGCCACGACTCGCGTCCCACCTCGCGCGCTACCTCCGCTCCGTCGCCCGCCATCCACCGCGCGACCGCGATCGTCGAGACCGAGCCCACCCGCGCAAAGCTGTCTTCCACGAGCGAATCGAGCACGTGCCCCGAGTCGGCCGAGCGGCGCAGCATGCGCGCGACGACGTCATCCGTCCCCGCTTTCAGCGCTTCGCCGAGCCGGCGCAGGTCGTGCTCGAGCGGCGCGTCTCCGGTACCCACCGTGGCCGTCCGCGCGTCGCGACCGCGCGGCGCTCCTAGTTCGATCCCGGGAATCGCCGCGAGCGAGGAGCCTTGACCTGGGAAGGGCATACCTTCACTTATCGACGCCCGTACTTGTTTCTTGAGCGAGCGGCGCGCCGAAATAAACACGCAGCAGCGCGCCGCCGCCCCGCGCGTTCTGCGCCCGCGCGTAGCCGCCGTGCGCCTCCGCCGCCTGGCGCACGATCGCGAGTCCCAGCCCCGAGCCCGGCAGCCTGCGCGCGTCGCGCGCGCGGTAGAAGCGGTCGAACACGAACGGCAGGTCGCGGTCGGCGAAGCCCGGTCCGTGGTCGCGCACGTTGAGCTCGCCCGCGCGCAGCGCCACCTCGACCACGCCCCCCGGCGGACTCCACTTGCGCGCGTTCTCGAGCAGGTTCGCGACCGCGCGGTCGATGCCGGGCGCGTCGCCCGCGACCACCGTCGCCTCGAGGTCCAGCGCGAAGCGCACCTCCTCCCCGCCACGCCCCGCGCGCTCCCCCCCGCGCTCCCCCGCGCGCCGCGCGGTGCGCTCGGCGGCGGCGCGCACGAGCGTGTCGAGGCGGACCTCGTCGTGCGCGCTCTGCGCGGCGGCGCCACGCGCGAGCTCGATCACGTCGCCGATCAGCGCGGTGAGCTCGTCGAGCTCCTGCACGACGTCACGTCGGAGATCCTCGCGGTCCTCGGGCGAGAGACGCGCGGCTTCCTGGAGCACCTGAATGTTGGCGCGCAGCGACGCGATCGGCGTGCGTAGCTCGTGGCCGGCGTCCGCGATCAGCTGGCGCTGCGTCCCGACCGAGCGCGCGAGCGCGTCGAGCGTCGCGTTGAAGCTCTCCGCGAGCCGCGCGAGCTCGTCGCGCCCGGAGACCTCCAGGCGCTGGGAGAGGTCGAGCTCGCCCGTGAGATGCTCGGTGCGCCGCGTGAAGCGCGCGATCGGCGCGAGCGCGGTGCGCGCGACGAGCAGTCCGAGCGCCGCCGCGAGCGCGATCCCGGCGAGGCCGACCGCAACGAGCAGCAGCTCGAGGCGGCCCAGCTCGTGGTCGACTTCGGTGAGCGGCAGCGCGACGAGCACCGCCCCGCGCGGGCCCGCGCCGAGCGTGAGCACGCGCAGGTGCGTCCCGCGCACGGTGCGGTCGCCCAGCTCCTCCCCCCTGCCCGCCGCCGCGATCCGCCGGTCGCTTGCGCTCGCCGCGATCCGCACCGACGCGGCCTGCCCCGCGGGCACCGCGACCGCGCCGCGCGGCGCGATGAACTGCACGTAGCCCGCCGCGGCCCCGAACGGCGGCGGCTGCACGCGGGCCGGGAAGCCGTCGTGGTCGCCGTCGTGGTCGCCGTCCGGCGGCCCAGTCGGCGCACTCTCCGCGGAGCCCGCACCCGCCGCGCCGCCCGCGCCGCCCGCGCCGCCCGCGCCGAAGCCGGAGCCGGTTTCGCCCGTGCCTCGGGGCCCCCCGGGCGGCCCCGGGGGGCCCTCCAGTTCGGCGTCGCGGAGCGGCGCTTGGGGCGCGCCCGCGAGGAGTCCCTGCGCGCGCTGGCGCAGCGCGCTGTCGAGCTGCCCGCGCAGATCCGCGCGCACGGCGATGTAGACGCCGACGGCGGCGCCGAGCACGGCGAGCGCGACGGAGAGGCTCGCGACGGCGGCGATGCGAGTGCGCAGCGACGGCGCGGCGATGCGAACGCGCAGCGAGGGCGCGGCGCGCGCGGCGATGCGGGTACGCGGGCTCACAGCGCGGGGCCCCGCTCAGGGCTCGCGCAGGACGTAGCCGACGCCGCGCACGTTGTGGATCAGGGGCCGCGCACCGGCCTGCTCGAGCTTGCGGCGCAGGTAGCCGACGTAGACGCGCAGCGCGTTCGAGGAGGGCCCGAAGTCGTAGCCCCAGACGCGCTCGTAGATGAGGCTGTGCGGGAGCACCTGGCGCGGGTTGCGCAGCAGCAGCTCCAGCAATTGGTACTCGGTGCGGGTCAGCTCGGCGAAGCGCGCGTCGCCGACGACGGCGCCGTGGCGCGCGGGATCGAGGCGCAGCTCGGCAAACGCGGGCGCGGCGGGGGCGCCGTCCTCGCTGGGCGCGGTGCGGCGCAGCAGCGCGCGCAGGCGCGCGTTCAGCTCGCCGACGTCGAAGGGCTTGACCATGTAGTCGTCGGCGCCGACGTCGAGCCCGTCGATGCGGTCGGCGACGGCGTCGCGCGCGGTGAGCATCAGGATCGGGACGCGGTTGCCGAGGCGGCGCAGGCGCCGGCAGACTTCGAGGCCGTCGATGTCGGGCATCGAGACGTCGAGCACGACCGCGTCGGGGAGCGATTGGGAGAGGAGCTCGAGCGACTGCGCCCCGCCCTCGGCGAGCTGCACGTCGTAGCCGCCGAGCGTCAGCGCGCGGCGCAGCGCCTCGCGCACCGCGCGGTCGTCGTCGACCACCAGGACCTTCATCGGCCGATTGTGACGCGCGCCGCACCGCGCGCCGCATCTCCTTACACAACCCCTACGGAGACATAGGCCGCCGTTGAGCGACGCCGCGCATGATCGTCGTCCCATCCCAACCAGGAGGTCTCATATGAAGGCATCGAACATTCTCAAGACGACGGTCGTCGTCGGCGCGCTGGCGGCGGGCGGCGCGGTCGCCGGGATCGCCGCCGCGTCCGCGGCGCCGTCGGGCACATCGAGCACGACGACGACGCCGAGCACGAGCACACCGAGCGCGGCCGCGGCGACTCCCGCGACGACACCGACGACGTCGACGCCCACCACGACGACGCCCACGACGCCCACGACACCGAGCACCCCGGCGCCACAGTCCGGGACGCCGCAGTCCGGGACGCCGCAGTCGAAATCGGGGCATCCGTGCCCGAACATGGGCTCGCACGCGGGGTCCGGCTCGGACTCGGGCTCGGGTGGCGGCAACTCGGGCTCGAGCTATCCGGGAGCGCCCGCGGGCGGCAACGGACCGGCACCGGCCTGACGCGACCCGCGCCGGCGTGACGCCGGCGGTGAGACGCGCAGGCGCGCCGGCGGTGAGACGCGCAGGCGCGCCGGCGGTGAGACGCGCAGGCGCGCGGGCGGGATCGCAGGACGGGTCCCGCCCGCGCAACTTGCGGCGCCGCCTTGGGTTTGACTTCGTGGCGGGCGTTATAAACAGCGCCTTGACTGAAAGCCCAATGAGCGGATAGGGTCTGCATGTGGCCTGGTAGGCTCAGCATGGGGTCATCATCGAGGAGGAGAGGTCGTCATCGTGGACAGTAGAAGGCGTTTCGCTCGCGGTTGGGTCGCGGGCACACTGGTTGCGACGGGAGCGTGCGCGCTCGCGCTGACATTGGGCGCGGCGGGCGCCGGCGCGGCGGGCGCGAGGGCGGGCGCGGCGAGCACGGTCTCGCTGAACGACACGGCGCACCTGCACAAAACCTCTAGCCACGGCTTCAACCTGTATGAGTCGGGTAGCGCGAGCGGCTCGCTCGGGGGCTCGATCTCGCTGCATCTCGACGTGGTCTCGACGAACCGCGTGACGGCGCAGATCACGGTCTACCCACACGGCGGCTCGGTCAACGCGACGGCGTCGGGTAGCTACCGCAACAATGGCTCGACGGCGAGCTTCGCGGGCACGCTCAATGTCACCGGCGGCAGCGGCTCCTACCGCGGCGCGCACGGCTCGGGCCTGAGTTTCAGCGGCACGGTCCAGCGCTCCAACGATGCCGTCACGGTCCGCGTGAGCGGGCACTTCGCGAGCTGACGCTGGTGCGCGCGCTGACGCTGATCTGCGGCGCGGCGCTCGCGCTTGGCCTCTCCGCGTCGACGGCAGCGGCGACGACCGAGCAGGCGACGCTGCACGCGTCGTTCTCGCCGGATCGGCTGGGCGCGAGCACGACGATCAGCTTTGGCTTCGACGTGTCGACGACCGAAGGGCTCGCGCCGCCGCCGCTGACGGACATCGATCTGCACATGCCGGCAGGGATGAACTACACGAAAACGACGCTCGGCCTGGCGATCTGCAACCCGATTGCGCTGCAGGAACACGGGGTCGCGGGCTGCCCGGCGAACTCGCGCCTGGGCTATGGAAGCGCGTCGGTGGAAGTGCCGTTCGGGACGGGCGCGGGCCACGAGCTCCCGGAAATCCAGGCGCTGATGGGGCCGCCGAACAACGGCAACATGGTCGTGCTGTTCTACGCGAACGGCCAGACGCCGGTGTTCGCGCAGCTAGTGTTCAAGGGCGAAGTGCTGCCGCAGTCGGGGATCTTCGGCTCGCAGCTTGCGACCGCGGTGCCACCGATCCCGAGCGTCCCGAACGGGCCGGACGTCTCAATCGTTAGCGTGCAAGCGACGATTGGCCCGAGCCACCTGACGTACTACAAGCACGCGCACGGCCGGCTCGTGCCGTTTCACCCGATCGGGATCTCGGTGCCCGAACGCTGCCCGCGCGGCGGCTTCCCGTTCTCCGCAGAATTCACCTTCCAGGACGGCTCGCACGCGACAACGGCAACCACGGTGCCGTGCCCACCGACGCGGCGACACAGAAAATAGCTAGCGCGCCACGCCGCGGGGGCCTGCGGCCCCACCAGCGCGCGAGGCCCTACAGCCCCACCAGCGCGCGAGGCCCTACAGTCGCGCCGGCGCGCGAGGCATGCAGCGCACCAGCGCGACGAGGCCTGCAGCGGCAGCAGCGCGACGAGCGCCGAGAGAGAATGTGTGTATGTTTTTTGGAGTTCCTTCAAGCGTAGAACTATTACCAAACGAAAGGAACTCCAAAAATTGAATGTCCTCCGCCGCGACGGTCGGGGGTCAATCCTGCAGTGCGACCGCGGGCGGCACGCCGGCGGCGATGTAGCCGGGGATCGCGACGATGGCGACCGCGGCGGCGGTGACGAGCGCGAGGCTGCCGAGCGCGATGAGGACGCCGAAGGAGTAGACGACGGGGAAGTTGATGACGTTGGCGAGGGCGCGGTCGAGCAGCTGCTGGCCGTAGAGGCCGAACACGGCGCCGCTGAGGCAGCCGACGCCGAGCAGGAGGAAGCTCTCGAGCAGGATCGTGCGCCACAGTTCCGCGCGGGGGAAGCCCTCGAGCTTGAGCTTTGCGAGGCGCGGGCGGCGCTGCCAGACCATGTTGCCCATCGCGGCGGCCATCGCGAGGACGGCGGCGATCAGGATCAGCGTGGCGATCTGCGTGAGCCGTTCGAGGCCTTGGCGGCTGAGCGCGCGTTGCTGGGCAGCGTGACGTCCGGCGGTTTCGACGGTGAGCCCAGAGCTGGTGGCGGGCCCGAGCGCGCGTTCGATCTCGACGCGGGCCTGCGCGGGCGGGAGGCGGGGGTCGAGCAGAACGTTGTAAGCGGCGGCGTCGGTGCTGCCCCAGGCGCTCGCGTACTGTTCGGCGCTCATGATGAGCGCCCCGGGGGCCCAGCCGATATTGGTCGAGAGGGCTGCGACCCGCAGGACCGTCGGCCGCGGGGTGGGCAGCGCGAAGGCCTGCCCGATGTGCAGGTGGTGTTCGTCGGCGAGGGACTGCGAGACGACGACCCAGCCGCCGGCACGGACCTCGGCGCTGGCGCGGGCGAGGTTACCTTCGACGATCTGGCTCGCTGGCAGCAGCGGTGTCGCGGCCGCGGGCGGGGCGATCACCCAGACGCGGCGTTCGCCGATGTCGAGCAGGCCGCCGCGATAGATGCGCACGGCGCGCACGCCGGGCAGGCGTTCGAGCTTGGCTTGCGCGCTGGGAGTGAAGGGCGCGGTCTTGAGCAGGTTGTAACTGCCGGATGGCGAGACCCAGACGTCGGTGAACGCGTTGAGGTCGGTGGCGGCGTTTTCGAGGCCGTGCAGGAGGTCGCCGTGGGCGGTCTCGATCGCGACGCTGCCGAAGACGGCGATCGCGCCGGTGGCGGCGATCGCGACGGCGCGGGCGCGCCCCGCGCGGAGCTCCATCACGGCGACGTGCGGCACGGCGCTGACGATCGCGGGGGCGAGGCGGCGCACGAGCGCGAGCGTCGCGTCGAGCGGGATCGGCAGCAGCAACAGCAGGGCGCCGACGAGGAAGACCATGCCGAGGATCGCCTCCTTGGGCGCGGCGAGCAGGATCGCGGTGGCGGCGGCGAGACAGAGCACGCCGCCGACGGCGAGACGACGGTCGGCCTTGCCGCTCCCCCCCTCCTTCTGCGTAATCGCGGCGAGGGGGTCGCGGGAGAGGATGTCTTTGAGCGGGCTGAGCACGGCGACGGAGGCGGCGAGCATCCCGCCGAGGACGGCGATCGCGATGCTCTGCGCACTGACGACGCGCTGAGAGCCGACGGCGAACGCGGAGGAGAGGTAGCCGGGGTTCGAATGGAAGAGGTGGATCGAGAGCTCCTCGCCGAGCGCGAGGCCGAGCGCGGAGGCGAGCACGCCGAGCACGGCGGCGTCGAACATCATCACGGCGATCACGGTGCGCGGCGGATAGCCGTCGCGGCGCAGGTCGGCGATCAGGCGCCGGCGCTGGGGCACGGTGAGCAGCATCGCGTTGAACGCGAAGAGGAAGCCGACGAGCGCGCTGATGACGGCGAACAGCGCGGTGGACTGGTTGGTCGCGGCGGCGGCGCGCGCGAACAGCTTTTCGTCGTAATCGGCGGCCTCGACGTTCAGGCGCCCGCCGGCGAGCGCGAGCAGCGCGCGGCGCACCGCGGCTTCGCGGCCGGGGGCGGGCTCGACGAGGATACGGCTGACGCGCCCCGGCAGGCCGGCCATTTCCTGGGCAAAGGAGAGCGGGGCGACGGCGATCGGGCTCTGGATCAGCGGCCCGATCTGCTTCGCGGTGAGCTGGGTGTAGAGCGGCGCTTGCGCGACGCGGCCGGCGAGCTCGAACGTGACTTCCTTGCCGAACTTCGTGACGCCAATCGTGTGCGCGAGCGGACCGGGCAGGACGACGGCGCCGAAGCCAGCGAACGGCGTGAGCTGAGTGTGGTGTACGAGCGTGCCACCGAGTTCGGAGAGGCTCGCATCGGCGCCGACGAGCTCGACGGACTCGCTGCCCTTGGGGCCGACGGCGTTGGCGCTGAGTTCGAGCAGCGGCGCGGCGGCACGCACGCCGGGGGTGTGGCGGATCTTGGCGAGCGCGCTTTCGTCGAAGCCGTGCGCGTCGCGCGCGACTAGCTGCAGCGTCGCTTTGCCGACGATTCCGTGCGAGAGCTGCGCGACGGAGCTCGAGAGGCTCGAGCTCGCGACCTGCGAGGCGAACAGCAGCGCGACGCCCGCGGCGATCCCGACGATCGCGAACAACTCCTGCAGCAGCCGCGCGCGCAGGCGCACGCGGTAGAGATGCAGGACATTGAGCGCCTTCACCGCGGCGCTCCCGCATCGCGACCCCGCGCAGCGCGCGCGGCGCGGGAGCGCGTGCCCGCACGCGTGAGCGCGGAATGGTCTGCGTGTATGCCCGCGTCCGCGCGCCTCACGGGGCGCTGGCCCGCACGTATGCCTGGTCGGGCTCGTACTCGCCGAGCTTGCCGTCGCGCAGCGCGTAGACGCGATCGGCGTACGCGGCGGCCTGCGGATCGTGGCTGACGAGCACGATCGCGACCTGGTGCTCGCGGCAGAGTTCGGTGAGCAGCTCGAGCACTTCGCGCCCGCGCTGCGTGTCGAGGCTACCGGTGGGCTCGTCGGCGAGCAGCAGGCGCGGTTCGGTGGAGAGCGCGCGCGCGATCATGACGCGCTGGCGCTCACCCATCGAGAGCAGCTCGGCGCGGTGCTCGAGACGCTGGCCGAGGCCGAGGCGCTCGAGCAGCGGCGAGATCTTGCGGTGCGCGTCGCGCCAGCGCATGGTCTTGAGCAGCTTCAGCACCGCGTTGTCGATCGCGGTGACCCCGGGCAGCAGGTCGAAGTTCTGGCGGATGAAGCCGAGTTCGGAGAGCCTGAAGTGGGAGGCTTCGCGCTCTGAGAGCGAGGAGACGTCGCGGCCGCCTATGAGCACCTGGCCGCTAGTGGGTTGCAGTAGCGTGGCCACCATCAAGAGGAGAGTCGTCTTGCCGGAGCCGCTCGGTCCGTACAACGCGACCATCTCGCCGGGCTCGACTTTCAGCGAGACCCCGTCGACGGCGCGCACGGGCTCGCCGCCGATCGCGGGGTAGTGCTTGACGAGGTCGCGCAACTCCAGCAACGGTTACGAGCCTAGTTCACGCCATCGGGATCGACCGCGGCGGGGAGCACGACCTCGGCGCCGCCGCCGCGACGGCGGGGCCCGCCGGGCGCACGCGGCAGCAGCTTCCGCGCGCGCAGCCGCGTGCGGAAGACACGCATCGCGAGGCGCGCGGGCTCACCGAGCGCGTCGAGCACCGCGAGCGCGACGGGCCGCGCTGCGGGCGCCGCCGCTTCGGGCGTGGAGAGATAGAAGCTTGCCATCGCAGCCAGGATCAGCACGTGACCGCGGCCGTCGGGGAGCTCTTCGGCGGCGCCCCGCGCGCGCTCGGCGAGGAGTCGCATGCGCATCGCGGCGTCGAGCGTGGAGGCGTAGCAGCCGACGAGGCTGCGCTGGCCGGTGGCGTAGTCCTCGGCGACGTCGACGAGGTTGTCCAGCAGCGAGTGCAGCGCACCGATCCACGGGAAATAGGCGCGCTCGAGCGCCGCGATCTCGACCGTGTCGACGGCGGGCCGCGCCGCGGCGGCGATCAGCGCGTAGACGCCGAGCGAGGAGCCGCCGGCGGCGGCGGCCTCCCACCAGCGCAGACCGCTGCCGGGCGGCGTGACGGTGCGCGCCCAGCCCTCGAGCGCGCGGTGGTCGCCCTGGACTTCGCCGGTGTTGCAGCTCTGGAAGGCGATGATCCGCTGCGCCGCGCGCTGCGCGGCGGGCGCGACGGCGGCGTAGGAGGGCAGCTGCGCGAGCGCGGCGCGGCACTCGTCGATCGTCTCGACGAGATAGCGCCCGTCGTCGCGCAGGTGGTGATGCGCGTAATAGTCGAGGTGCGACGCGTCGGGGTCGAGCGCGACGAGCAGCGCGCGGTGCAGCTGGCGCCCATTGACCGCGGGCTCGGCGCTGGGGAGCTCGGTGAGCGTGTCGAGGTAGTTGTACGCGGCCTGGAAGGACGCCATCGCGCGCGCCGCGACGGCGCGGTGGCGCGCGGGGACGAGCGTCGCGAACGCGGTCGCGCCCTCGATGTTGCCCCACTTGCGCAGCGCGTCGAGCACGACGCGCTGCAGCAGCGGATCGGGGATCTGCCGCACGCGCGCTTCGCGACGGCGACGCTCGGCGCAGACGCGCGGAAAGACGCCCAGCCAGTAGCGCTGCGCGGCGCCCGCGAACGCCGCGCCCAGCTCGATACGACCGCTCCCTCGTTGACCCACCGGCACGACCCCCAAGCACTTGCCCCGATCGCGCCGACCCGGGCGCTTGGCCGGATTATAGACGGTGAGAGGTCTGCTTGTCCAGTATGCGGGACGGCCCCGTGCAGTCCAGCAGGCTGGTGAACGCCGCCGCGAGCACCGCGATCTGCGCCGGGCTGAGCTTTGCGAAGAAGCGCCGCTGCACGCCCGCGCGGTGCGTCGCCTGCGCCTCGCGCGCCAGCGCGAGACCCGCCGCGGTGAGGTGCGCGTTCGTCGCGCGCGCATCCGCGGGGCACTGCTCGCGCACCAGCAGCCCGCGGCCCTCCAGCGTGTCGACCACGCGCGAGACCCGGCTCAGGCTCAGGCCCATGTCGCGCGCCAGCAGCGTCAGCCGCAGCGTCCCGCGCTCCGCCGCCGCCATCCGTCCCAGCAGTCCCAGCGCGCTGAAGCTCAGGCCGTGCACCGCTTCCAATTCGCCCTCGAGCTCCCGTGTCAAGCGCCGGCTCGCCTCCAGCAGGCCCGTGAACGCCAGCGCCTGCTCCGGCGAGAGGCCCGCCACGCCCTCCTCGCCCAGGAAGTACGCCGCGCGCGTCGCCACGCTCGCCGGTAGCGCCGCCGTCGCCACCTCTACCGCCTCTACCGCCTCGCCACCGTGTGCGCCCCCGCGCGCGCGCGCCGCCATCGCCGCTCAGCCGCCCGCGCGCGGGGTGTCCTCGCGCGCGTCCGCTGGGCGCGGGTCCGCCGCGATCAGCGCCGCGTTGCCCGACGGGTCGCGCACCAGCACGCCCGCGCCGCGCCGCTCGTGCGCGATCCCCGCGCGCTCGATCCGCGCGCGCACCGCCGCCACGTCCGCCTCACCCGGCAGATAGATCGTCCAGTGCGCCAGGCCCACCGCGTCCGCCGGCGCGGGGGGGACGCCGCGCCCGCGCCACGTGTTGAACGCGAGGTGATGGTGGTAGCCGCCCGCCGACACGAACGCCGCCGCCGGCCCCAGGTCGATCACGGTCTCGAAGCCCACGACCTCCGCGTAGAAGCGCAGCGACGCCGCGGCGTCCGCGACGTGCAGGTGCACGTGCCCCACGCGCACCCCGGGCGCCGCGCGCGGCGTCGGGGGCTCGCTCGCGACGAGCGCGACGAGACCGTCGAGGTCCAGCGGCTGCGGCCCGCCCGCGAACAGGCTCGGGTCGCCGATCGCGGGCCACTGCTCGCGCGGGCGGTCCGCGGCGAGCTCCAACCCGTTGCCGTCGGGGTCCGCGAGGTAGACCGCCTCGTGCGTCCCGTGGTCCGAGGCGCCCTGGATCGGCGTGCGCGTCAGCGCGAGGCGCACCACCGCCCGCGCCAGCTCCGCACGCGCGGGGTACAGCAGCGCGACGTGATACAGGCCCGCGTGGCGCCCCGCGCGGCGCGCGGCGCGGTTCTCGACGAGCACGAGCAGGTCCTCCCCGCCCGCGCCCAGCGCCGCGCGCGGGCCCGCGGCGTCGCGCGGGCCCTCCGCCTCGCGCGCGCGTACCCGTAGGCCCAGCGCGTCGGTGTAGAAAGCCACAGTTCGCTCGAGGTCGCTGACGGTCAGCTCGATCGGGCCGAGGCGCGTGGCTGCTGGGAGGGGGGTCGTCGTCGCGGGCGATCGGGCGGCGGCGACAGTTGACGCGGCGCCAGCGGGTGCGGCGGCGCCAGCGGGTGCGGCGGGGGCGGCGCTTGAGGTTGCGGCGGCGGACGCGGCCGTAAAAGTGTTCATCTCCAACCCACCTTCATTTTGCTTGCTAGCGCAAGTATAGCGGAAAGGTGGGTGGTCGCCGGGCTCGGGACCACCTGTGAGCTCTACGCCGCGACCGCGGATTCGCGGTCGTCACTGACCACGACGCGCGCCGTGCGCAACGCGACGACACGATCGAACCCCTCGAGCAGCGTCGCGTCGTGCGTGATCGCGAGCACCGCGCGCTCGCCCGCGGCGTCCCGCACGCCGGCCATTACCCGTGCGGCGAGCGGCGCGTCGAGGTGGGCGGTGGGCTCGTCGAGGATCAAAAAGCGCGCGGGTGACAGCAGCGCCCGCGCGAGCGCGAGGCGCCGGCGCTGGCCACCGGAGACCAGGCCGCCGTCCTGGCCGACGAACGTGTCGAGTGCGTCAGGCAGCTCCGCGACCCACTCGTCGAGCTCAACCGCGCGCAGCACGCGCCAGAACTCCTCCTCGCCGGCATCCGGCCGCGCGATCAGCAGATTCGCGCGGATCGTCGTGTTGAAGAGGTGCGCGTCCTGGCCACACAGCAGCACCGCGCGGCGCAGATCCTCCTGGTCCAGCTCGCGGACATCGAGGCCGTCGAGCGTGACGAGTCCCGCCTGCGGGTCGTAAAAGCGCACGAGCAACTCCGCGAGCGTGCTCTTGCCCGCGCCGCTCGGGCCGAGCAGCGCGACGCGCTCCCCGGGGGCGAGCACAAGATCGACGCCGTCCAATACCCATGCGTCACCGTGGTCCCCGCCGGTCCTTGGCGCCGTCCCGTCGATGACTGCTCGGTCGAGCTCGTCCGCATCCGCGTCGACTCTCCCATCTTCGCGCTCGTCCTCGACCTCCGCGTAGCGGAAGCGCACGCCCGCCATCCGCAGCTCTCCCCCACCGCGCGACGCGCGCGGCGCGCGCGGATCGACGACGGCGGCCCGCTGCGCGCAGACGTCCTGCAGGCGCGCGGCGGCCGTCGCGCACGCGCGCAGGCGCCGCGCGGCGAGCGGCAGCGGCAGCACGTTCTCGTAGGAGGCCAGCAGGAGGAAGACGAGCGCGGCGAGCAGCACGCCCGCGAGCGCGCCGCTGTCCACGACCGGGATCGCGACGAGCATCAGCGCAACCACACCCGCGCCGGTCAGCGCGCCGCCGAGCAGCGTCGCGGCAGCCGCGGCGAGCGCGTCCGCGCGGCCGAGGGCCGCGAGCTCGGCGTCCTGAGCCCGCAGGCGCGCGACGTGCTCCTCCGAGCGCCCCGCGAGCGCGAGCTCGGCGGCGCCGTCGACACTCTCGAGCAGCTGCGCCGTCAGCCGCGCGCGGGCGGGCGCCTGGCGTCTACCCGAGCGCGCCGCGAGCGCGCCGCTCAGCGCAGGCAGGACGGCGGAGGCGAGCGCGAGCGCGGCGAGCACGACGAGTCCCGCGGCGGGCAGCGCGAGCCACGCGGCGAGACCCGCGCCGAGCGCGACGAGCGCCGCGACGAGGCCCGGGATCAGCACGCGCAGGTGCAGGTCCTGCAGCGTGTCGACATCGGCGACGAAGCGCGCCAGCAGCTCGCCGCTGCCCTGGCCCTCACGCAGGCGCCCCGGCAGCAGCGGGCGCAGCGCGCCGTAGAAGCGCACGCGCAGCCGCGCGAGCTGGCGCAGCGCGAGGTCGTGCGAGGCAAGCCGTTCGCCGTAGCGCAGCGCCGCGCGCGCGATCCCGAACGCGCGCACGCCGACGATCGCGACCATCAGCATCAGGATCGGCGGCCGCTGCGCCGCGCGCGAGATCAGGTAGCCCGAGGTCGCCAGCAGCGCGATCGCGGCCGCCGCTGCGCCGACCGCGATCGCGACCGCGAGCGCCAACCGCCGCCGCTCGCCGCGCGTCGGGCGCGCGATGTCGCGCAGCGCCGCGAGTCCGGCACTCATACGGGCACCGCCGCGTCGCTGGCCGCGCGGGTCGGCGCGTCCTCGTCGCTGCGCGCCTCCGTCGGCGCCGCCGCGCGGACCGCCTGCGCCGCGGGCGACGTGACGCCGACGATACGACCCTCACGCAGCTCGACGACGCGGTCGGCGTGCGCGGCGAGCGCGGGCTGGTGGACGATCGCGAGCACGGTCCGCCCCCGCGCGAGCCGCGCGACCGCGCTCGCGATGTCGGCGGCACTCGCTTCGTCGAGGTGCGCGGTGGGCTCGTCGAGCACGAGCAGCGGCGCGTTGCGCAGGAAGGCGCGCGCGAGCGCGATGCGCCGGCGCTGGCCGGCGGAGAGCCGCCGCGCGCCGTCGCCGAGCATGGTCTCGATCCCGTGGGGCAGTCGCTCGATCGCATCCCAGATCCCCGCGTCGCGCGCCGCGCGCTCGATCCGCCCCCGATCCGCACCGGGGTCGCCGAGCGCGATGTTCTCGGCAACGGTGCCCGCGAACAGCGTCGGTTCCTGCGGGACCCACGCTGTTCGCGCGCGCCAGCGCTCGATGGGCAACATGCGCAGGTCGCGCCCGCCGCATTCGATCGCGCCCGCGGTGGGATCGGCGAGACGCATCAGCAGCGCCGCGAGTGTGCTCTTACCCGCACCGCTCGGGCCGACGAGCGCCGTGGTCTCGCCGGGCGCGAGCTCCAGGTCGACGCCGTCGAGCACCGCGCCGGGACGCCTCGGATACGCGAAGGAGACCGCGCGGAAGCGGATCGACTCGAAGCGCGGATCGGGCACGACCACCTCGCCCGCCGCGCGCGCCGGCGCGAGCGCGGGCGGTCGGTCGAGCACCGCGAAGATGCGCTCCGCGGCGGCGGCGCCGTCGGCGCTCGCGTGGAACTGCTGGCCGACCTGGCGCAGCGGGCCGTAGAGCTCGGGGGCGAGCAGCAGCACCGTCAGCCCGGCCTGTAGACCGAGCGCGCCGTCGACGAGCTGCACGCCGATCGTCGCGGCGACGAGCGCGGTGCCGATCATCGCGCACAGCTCGAGCACGAGCGCGGAGAGGAACGCGATCCGCAGCGTCCCCATCGTCTCCGCGCGGTAGCGCTCGCCGACCGTGCCAAGAATCGCCTCCTGCGCGCGGTCGCGGCGGTAGGCGCGCAGCGTCGGCAGCCCGCGCACGACGTCGAGGAAGTGCGCGCTCAACAGCGACAGCGCGCGCCAGCGCTGGCGGGTATGGGCCTGCGCGCCGCGGCCGACGAGGACCATGAACAGGATCAGCAGCGGCACCGTAAACGCGAGGATGCCCGCCGCGATCGGATCGAGCGGCAGCACCCAGCCGAGCACCGCGAGCGGCACGAGCGCCGCGAGCACGAACTGCGGGAGGTAGCCCGCGAAGTAGGACTCCAGCGCGTCGACGCCCTGCACGGCGGCCGCGGCGAGCTCGCCGCTGCGCTCCTCGCGGTCGACCCCGACCCCGTCGACGAGCAGCGCTCCGACCAGACGGCGGCGCAACTCGGACATGACGCGCGTCGCGCCCCAGCGCCCGGAGAGCTCGAAGCCACCGCTCACCGCCGCGCGCGCGAGCAGCACGGCAGCGAGCGCGATCAGCTCGCCGCGCAGCGCGGCAAGCGTCGCGTGGTCGATCGCGGCGTGCGCGATTACGTACGCGAGCAGCACGGCCTGCGCGAGGATCAGCGCCGCCTCGAGCGCGCCGAGCAGGCCGGCGAGCGCGAGGTGCGACCGCGCGGCGCGGCTCTCGCGCAGCAGGCGGCGGTCCACCGGAGCAGCCACGTCAGCCCTGGGTGCCGCCGAGCTTGCGCCCGAGCACCGCGACCGGCGTCGGCGTGCCGCCGCCCTCGAAGTCCTCGCGGCCGAGGCGATGGCGGAAGACCCAATAGGTCCAGCCCTGGTAGAGCAGCACGATCGGCAGGAAGACGATCGCGACGACGGTCATCACGGTCTGGCTGTAGTGCGAGGCGGAGGCGCCCGCGAGCGTGAGGCTGAAAAGGCGCCCGTTGGTAGCGGGAAGCGCGTCGGGGAAGAGGCAGACGAAGAGGCTCGCGAACAGCAGCGCGATCGCGCCGGCGCTGAGCGCGAAGGCGCGCCCGTCGCGCCGCGTCGCCAGCACGAACGGGACCGCGGCGGCGAGCACGATCGCGAATACGGCGAGCACGAGCGCGGAGATCTTGACGCCGCCGGGGCTCGCCTGGTCGATCGTCGTCCACACGAGGAACGCGAGCACCAGCAGCGCCGCGAGCGCGGAGGCGGGCCGCGCGACTGCGCGGGCGCGCTGCATGAGCTCGCCGCGGGTGCGCAGCGAGAGGAAGATCGCGCCGTGCGCGAGGAACAGCACGAGCGTCGTCAGCCCGCCGAGCAGCGCGTAGGGATGCAGGAGGCCGAAGATGTTCGTGGTGACTTCGTGTTTGGCGTTCATCGGGACGCCGTGCACGATGTTCGCCCATGCGACACCCCACAGCAGCGCGGTCGCGCCGGAGCCGATGACGGTCGCCCACTCCCACGTCGCGCGCCAGCGCGGCGAGTCGCTCTTGCCCCAGAACTCGAACGAGACGCCGCGCACGATCAGCGCGAGCAGGATCAGCAGCAGCGCGAGGTAGAAGCCCGAGAAGAGGCTCGCGTACCAGCCGGGGAACGCGGCGAACGTGGCGCCGCCGGCGGTGATCAGCCAGACCTCGTTACCGTCCCAGACAGGCCCGATCGAGTGGATGATCATGCGCTTGTCGGTCTCGTCGCGGCCAAGCGCGCGCAGCAGCATGCCGACGCCGAAGTCGAAGCCCTCGAGCACGAAATAGCCGACCCAGAGGACGCAGATCAGGACGAACCAGAGGGTTTGCAGGAAGTTGGGGTCCATGTCAGTAAGCGAGTATGAGTTCTGCTTGGGACGGTTTGCTATCGGGCGACTGCTCCCCGGGGCGCTCGGCTTCGGGGCCGTGCGCGATCTCCTCGAGGAACAATTTCCCGCCGACGAGCAGCAGCGTGCCGTAGACGAGCGTGTACGCGCAGAGGCTGAGGACGATCGAGCCCGACCCGACGAGCGGCGAGCGCGCTTCGCTGGTCTTCAGCAGGCCGTAGACCACCCACGGCTGGCGCCCCATCTCGGTGAAGATCCAGCCGGTGAGGTTCGCGAGCACCGGCAGGAAGGCGCCGCCGACGCAGATCCACAGGAAGCGGCGCGAGCGCTCGAACCGTTTGCGGCGCGCGAGCAGCAGGCCGATCGGTGGGATCAGGAGCAGCAGCACCCCGACACCGGCCATCAGGCGAAACGTCCAGTAGGTGACGCCGAGGATCGGCACGTAGTCGCCGGGCCCGAATTTCTTCTGGTCTTCGGCGTTGAGCTGATTGACGCCCTTGATCGTGCCGTTCCAGGAGAAGGTGCCGAGGATCGAGAGCAGGTGCGGGATGCGGATGTCGGTGTTCAGGCGCTTGGGGAAGTGCTCGAACGGGCCGACCGCGAAGATCGAGAGGCTCGCGCCGCTCGTCGTCTTGTAGAGCGCCTCCGCGGCGGCCATCTTCATCGGCTGCTGTTTCTCCATCAGCATGCCCTGCGTGTGGCCGAACGCGCCCGTCAGGATCGCCGCGACGAGCGCCAGCGGCAGCACGAGGCGCGCCGAGCGTCGGTAGACGTCGGCGTTGCCTTTGCGCAGCAGGCCGTACGCGGAGATCCCGAGCACGAGGAAGCCGCCGGTGCAGAGCGCCGCGAAGATCGTGTGCGGGAAGGCGAGCAGCAGCGTCGAGTTGGTGAGCACCGCGAAGATGCTCTTCAGTTCGGCGCGGTGCGTGACGTGGTTGATCGCGTAGCCGACGGGGTGCTGCATCCACGAGTTCGCGGCGAGGATGAAGTAGGCGGAGAGCATCGTCCCAAACGCCAGCAGCCACGCCGTCGCGAGGTGCACGCGCGGCGAGAGCTTGCCCCAGCCGAAGATCCAGAGCCCGAGGAACGTGGACTCCAGGAAGAACGCCATCAGCCCCTCCATCGCGAGCGGCGCGCCGAAGATGTCGCCGACGTAGCGCGAGTACTGCGCCCAGTTCATCCCGAACTGGAACTCCTGCACGAGGCCCGTGACGACGCCGATCGCGATCGAGATCAGCATGAACTTGCCCCAGAAGCGCGTCATGCGCAGGTAGAGCTCGTCACCCGTGCGGTACCAGCGGGTCTGGCAGTACGCGACCCACACGGCGAGCCCGATCGACATCGGCACGAAGATGAAGTGGAAGACCGTCGTGACGCCAAACTGCAGGCGGGCCAGTTCAAGGGTGTTCACGGGCTCGAATCTAAAGGCGAGGAGCGCCTGGAGACATCAGCGCCTTTCCGTCGCCCCGGTACGGAGAACTACCGACCTCGACCGTCGCCGCGCGCGGCGACGCTCATCGAGCCGCGCGCCAGGGCGCCTGCTATCTCTGGGGGCGCCGATGGCGGACACCGTTGCCACTCACCGCGCATTCATGCCGGCGGGCACCGAGCGCTTCCTCGACGCGCGCTCGCTGGCCGACGCACACCGGCGTCTGGCGGAGCTGCTGCGCCCGGGCATGGCGGTGCTCGACGTCGGCTGCGGCACGGGCGCGATCACCGCGGGCATCGCGCAGGCCGTGGGGCCGGATGGCCGCGTGCTCGGCGTCGACGTCAGCGAGTCGCTGATCGCACGCGCGCGCGAGCGCTGCGAGCGCACGCCGAATCTCACGTTCGAGCTGGCGGACGTCGCGGCGCTGGTGGGGCGGGCGCGGCGCTTCGACGTCGTCACCGCGGCGCGGCTGCTGCTGTGGTTGGCGGACCCGCGGGCGGCGCTCAGCGCGATGGCGGGCGTCGCCCGCGCGGGCGGGCTGGTGGTGGTGCTCGACTACAACCTGCGCAAGACCAGCTGGGAGCCGGCGCCGCCGGACTCGGTGGCGACGTTCTACGAGGCCTTCCTGCAGTGGCGCGCGCAGGCGGGCATGGACAACGAGATCGCCGACCACCTGGGCGCGCTGCTCGAGGACGTCGGTCTGCGCGAGGTCCGCAGCACGCCGCAGCACGAGGTCGCGCGCCGCGGCGAAGCGGACTTCGACGTGCGGATCGCGCTGTGGGGCCAGGTGATCGCGACGCGCGGACACCAGGTCGTCGCGGATGGCTTCCTCGGCGAGGCGCGCCGCGCGGCCGCGGAGGCGGAGTTCGCGCAGTGGGCGGCGAGCACCGCGCAGAGGCAGACGCTGTGGCTGGTGGCCGCGGAGGGCGTCGTGCCGGGCGCCTGATCCCTCGGGGAGCGTCCGCGGGGAGCACCCCGACGCGTAGCATTGACGAGGATGCCTGAGCAATCGCGCAACGAGCGCGGGGACATGAGCGCCGGCGGCCCCGGCGCGCACCAAGCGGACGCGCAGCCGGCCGGTGCGCGCCGCGACAACGCGCATCCGCCGATGCCGCGCGACAAGCGCGGCTGGCGCGTCTCGCCGGCGCCGGACGGGCGCGGGATGCCCGAGCGGGCGCCGCAGGGCCCGCCGGCGCACCGCACGCGCGGCTTCCTGTGGTTCGTGCTGTTCCTGGTCGCGCTCAACTGGCTCTCGGTACTGCTGTTCGCGCCGTCCACCGGCGAACAGCGGGTGACGGTCTCGTTCAACCCGTTCTTCCTCGCGCAGGTCAAGGCGGGCGAGGTGAAGTCGATCTCATCCAAGGGCGACACGATCCAGGGCACCTTCAAAGCCAAGCTGCGCTACCCGGAGAGCGACAAGAAGGCGACCCCGACGAAGCTGTTCGCGACGGAGGTGCCGAGCTTCTGGAACGGCAGCCAGCTCGCGGCGCTGCTGCAGGAAAAGGACGTCGAAGTCAACGCGAAGTCGACGGTCACGAGCACGTCGCTGCTGAGCGAGCTGCTGCTGGGCTTCGGGCCGACGCTGCTGATCGTGGGCCTGTTCGTGCTGTTCGCGCGGCGCGCCGCGAAAATGGGCGGGGGCATGAGCGCGCTGGGGAACTTCGGGCGCTCGCAGGCGCGGCGCGTGGACCCGGCGAGCATCCGCGTCACGTTCAAAGACGTCGCGGGCATCGACGAGGCGAAGTCCGAACTCTCGGAGATCGTGGACTTCCTGCGCAATCCGGAGCGCTACGGGCGCCTCGGCGGCCGGATGCCCCACGGCGTGCTGCTCTCGGGTGCGCCGGGCACCGGCAAGACGCTGCTCGCGCGCGCGGTCGCGGGCGAGGCGCACGCGGCGTTCTTCTCGATCTCGGCTTCGGAGTTCATCGAGGCGATCGTCGGTGTGGGCGCCTCGCGCGTACGCGACCTATTCGTGAAGGCCAAGGAGGCGGCGCCGGCGATCATCTTCATCGACGAGCTCGACGCGATCGGGCGCTCGCGCCAGGGCTCGGTGTCGGTGACGGGCGCCAACGACGAGCGCGAGCAGACGCTCGACCAGATCCTCACCGAACTCGATGGCTTCGAGAGCTCGGAGGCCGTGGTCGTGCTGGCGGCGACGAACCGCCCCGACGTGCTGGACTCGGCGCTGCTGCGGCCGGGCCGCTTCGACCGGCGCGTCGCCGTGCAGGCGCCCGACCGCACGGGGCGGCGGGAAATCCTGAAGGTGCATACGCGCTCGATCCCGCTCGCGGCAAACGTCGACCTCGACGCGCTGGCGGCGAGCACGCCGGGGATGGTCGGCGCGGACCTCGCGAACCTCGCCAACGAGGCCGCGCTGCTCGCGGCGCGGCGCGAGCACGAGAAGGTCGAGATGGCGGACCTGACGGACTCGCTGGAGAAGATCATGCTCGGCTCGCCGCGCGGCATCCTGCTCTCCCCTGCCGACCGCGAGCGCACGGCCTATCACGAGTCCGGCCACGCGCTCGTGGGGATGCTGACCGCGGGCGCGGACCCGGTGCGCAAGGTCTCGATCATCCCGCGCGGGATGGCGCTCGGCGTGACGCTCTCGACGCCCGACGCCGATCGGGTCTCCTACTCGCTGGAGGACCTCGACGCGAAGATCCGGGTGGCGCTCGGAGGGCGCGTCGCGGAGGAGATCGTGTACGGCACGATCACGACGGGCGCGGAGTCCGACATCCGGCAGCTCACGCTGATCGCGCGCCAGATGGCCGGACGCTGGGGCATGAGCGAGGCGATCGGGCCGATCGCGGTGCTCCCAGCCGACGGCGAGGGGCCGTTCCTGCCCGGCGCGAGCGGCACCTCGGAGTCCACGCAGCGCCTCGTCGATGAGGAGGTGCGGCGAATCGTCGACACGGCCCACCAGGAGGTGACGCGCCTGCTCTCCGAGCACCGCGACCAACTGGAGAGCCTCGCGCAGGCGTTGCTGAAGGCGGAGACGCTCGACGCGCTGGACGCCTACGCGGCGGCGGACGTGCCGGCGCATCGCGAAGAGCCCGCGGTCGCGTAGGGCGACCGCATCGCCGCGCCCGGCTCTCGCTTCGCGTTTAGCCACCGCTCGCAGCGGGGTAGCGAATGGACCACCGTACTGAGAGCGTGTCTACTTGGGGAAGGGTGGTGCAGAGATGAGTAGCGGAACCATCATCGCGATCGTGGTCGTCGTCATTGTCGTGATCGCACTCGTGATCGTGTTTGCGCGCATGGCGCGAGCGCGCCGGCTCGATCGTCGTCGCGACGAAGCGCGTGAGGTGCGCCAGCAGGCGCGCACCCGGGAGAGCACCGCCGAGGATGCGCGCGCCGCGGCCGCGGAACAGGCGGCGCGCGCGGAAAAGCTCCGCGCCGAAGCCGACGAGAAGAGCGCGGCGGCGCGTCGCAACGAGCTGGTCGCGAACGCGCGGGTCGACGACGCGCAGGCAAAGACGCAGGACGCTCGCGAGCGCCACGATCGCGCGCGTGAGCTGGATCCGGACGTCAGCGACAGCGGCGAGGACGAAGCGCGCGTCCTCGACGAAAGCGGCGAGGACGAAGCACGCGTCCTTGACGAAAACGGGGCCGCGCGTGCGGGGGAGCGCGGCGCCGGCTGACCTATAAAGTATCCGGCGTGTCCCCGTCGGAGAGGTGGCGTGGGGAACGCTGGGTGCTCGTCGCGCTCACCGCGCTCGCCCTCGGCTTGCGCGTGACGAACTTGTCGCGCAGCCTGTTCACGGACGAGGCCTACTCGCTGGCGCTCGCGCAGCGCAGCTTCGGCCATATGCTCGTGCTGTTCGGGTATGAAGCCAACGGGACGCCGTATCCGATCGCGCTGTGGCCGCTGATCAGAATCTTCGGGACCGGACCGGCACTGCTGCGGGCGCCGGCGGTCCTCGCGGGGACGCTGAGCGTTCCCGCGCTGTGGTGGGCAGCGCAGAGGTACGTGTCGCGCCCGGCCGCGCTGCTGGCGGCGGGCCTGCTCGCGATCAACCCGATGGCGATCTGGTACAGCGCGATGGCGCGTCAGTACGCGTTTGTGGTACTCGCCGCGTGCCTTGCGTTCGGCGCGTTGCCCCGCGCCCTCGCGTTCGGCGCGCCCCGCGGCGCCTTCGACGGTCGCATGAACCGCCGCGGGGACGGTCGCACGGGTCGCGGCGTGAACGACCGCACGGGCCGTGTCGTCGACGATCGCGGGGCCCGCTACGCCTGGATTGGCTATGTCGCGGCGATGGTCGCGTTGGCCTACAGCGATCTGCTTGCGGCGCCGATCGCCTTACCGGCGCAGGCGCTGATCGCGTATCGCTTCGGGCCCGCGGGGCGCAGGAGCTGGCTGCGATCGCTGGTCGCCGTGGCGGTGTGCTGCGTGCCACTGCTCGTCGCCGCGGTGATCGCGCGCAGCCGGCGCAACGCGCTGTACTGGCTGCCGAAGACCGACCGCTCGCTGGTGACGCTCGCGCTGCAGGAATTCACGGGGGGCTTCTCTGAATTGTCTGCCGTGCGCTGGGCGACGCTTGCCGCGGGCGCGGTGCTCGTCGGCGGCGCGCTGTGGAGCATGCGCCGCGCGGCCGAAACGGAGCGCCAGCGCACGCTGGCGCTCGCGGCGTGCTGGGGCATCGCGCCGGGCGCGCTGCTGCTCGCAGTCTCCTTCGTGCAACCGGTCTTCTGGCCGCGCTACGCGATTCTCGCGCTGCCCGGCCTGTGCCTGCTGGTCGCGGTGGCCGCCGAGCGGCTCTGGAGCCAGCGCGGCGGCTGGGTCCTTGTCGGCGGCTGCGTGGTGATTCTTGCCATCGCGGGCGTAGTCGCGGACGCCAAGCAGCGGACACACCTACAGGAGAACTGGCAGCCGGCGGCGGCGTGGCTGCGCGCCGCGCGCACGGTCAACCAGCCGGTGATCGTCGACAACGCGCTGGTGCTGCCCTCGCTCGGCTACTACGACCCGGCCTTTCGCGCGGCCAACGGCGATCTGATCGTGCAGGAGTGGCAAGACCTACCGCTGCCCCGCGGCTTCGTCGGCTTCAAGGACCGCACCGGCTACGGCAGCGTGCCCGACGGCCCCCCGAGCGTGGCCACCTTTGAAAAGCTCGCCCGTCGCGGTGGCGGGACCGTCTGGATGGTCGCCTCCGAGGTCGACGACGATCTGCAGAGTGACCCGCGCGAAGGCGCCGCCGTGGCCTGGGCTCATGCCCACTGCCATCTGCAGGTCCGCGAAGGCGTCGGCGTCTGGGTGATGCGCGCGAGCGCGTGTGTTGCGCCAAGCCTACCCGGTGCGCCGAACCCACTTCGCTGACGCCCGATCCATTGGCCGAACCCGCCCCAATGGTGCCGATCCACTAGCCTTGAGGGGTCGCCCTGGAGGGGTGGCAGAGCGGTTGAATGCGGCGGTCTCGAAAACCCGCGATGGCAAAATCCGTGCCTTTTGTTCCCCGTCAGATTTTTGGCTTTGGCAAGCTGTTTCCCGCATAGTTGAGCGGAATCCCGGGCCCCTGAGCGGGGACTCTGCCGGGCGCTCATCAACCGCTAGAAACCGCTCAGAACCGCACGATCCGCAGTCGGACTGGCGCGAGTTTGGCGCGAGCGTAGCCCCCGGTTTGCGTGAGGGGAAGGTCGGTGGCAATCAAGCTCAACGGCGGCATCAATCGACGCGCGGCCATGCTTGAAGCGACGAGGAGGTCGGTGATCGGTGAACCCAGCGGTAGATCCCCACTTCGCTAGGCGGCGCGCATTTTGGGCGGGCATGGTGATCAGGGTCCTTTCAGTCCGCCTCGATGCCACTCGGCGGCGAGGTCACGGCGACTCGCGGCTCGTCGGTGTGTTCGCGGCCGTCGCGGTGCGCCAGCCTCACCCGTCGTCGCTGCGCGCTCAAGGCCGGCGTGCTTGACCAATCCGAGGGCGAGCGGCGCGGGCACGGTGATCCGTGCTGCTGACTGCGGGCAGCTCGTCGGCGTCCCGCACGGACGCACCCTCGCCGTTTGCGACGGCGCGCAACGCGCCGGCTAGCGCGATCTGCGGGTTGGTTGTCTGAGTGCCGTCTGGTAGCCACCAGGAGGGTGTCTCGCCGTCGACCACACCGCCGAGGGAAAGTAGCTCGCGGGCGACGTTGTCGTTGAGGGTCACGGTCACGTCTGCGGCGATCGTCGGTGCGCTGGCGCTCATTTGCTTTGCCTCCTTGCCTTGGGTTTGCGGGGTGGGGCTGCGGGATCTCGGCCGGCGCGCGTGGGGGCGATCTGGCCGATGGGGCTGTTGCTGAGGCCGGTCGCCCTGCCGATGCGGGCATAGGTCCAGCGGGCGGCGACGGCTTGCGCGATGGCGCGGTTGCGCGCGCGTGTGACGACGTCCTCTAGGGCGGCGACCGCGGTGCGTGCGGCCTCCATCTTCTGCAGGCGCTCGTCGGTCAAGGAGGAGCGGCCGAATTGCTGGCGGCCGATGAACACCCGGCTGCGCCCGCGGCCCACCTCGAGCAGTGCCGCGCCGCGCGGGATCTCCCGGTTCGGCTCCTTGGGTACAAGCACGCGGTAGCGCAACGGGGGCCTAGCTTCCTGCCTTGGGAGCGCAGGCCGCTGGGGCCGAGCCGAGGAGAGCCCTGGACAGGTCGGCCGGGAGTTGGCCGACCTCGCGTGCGAGCGCGCTGCGGCGAGGGCAATTCGCGGTCCAGAGATACCGAGACTCGTCGGGAACCGCGCCGAGCGCAGCCCCCGCGAGCGGCCGGCAGCCCGGCCCGTGAGCGGGAAGCCCGCTACTACGCGGACCAGTACCTTCGCGGCTGGCCGGGGTGCTCGCTTGCTCGGTCACGCGGGCTCACCACTCCGTGAGGCTGACGCCGTGTTCTGCCGCGATGGCTGCCGCGCGGCGGCGGGTCTCCAGCCGAGACTGGTCGCCGTGTCGGGGTCACAGGCCCACGGTATGCCGGCTTCCCATGCGGCGGCGTCCTCGGGAGACCTGCGGTCGCGGCGGATCACGACCAGTGCCCCTTGCCTCGGGAGATGGTGGGTACGCCCCAGCGTCGTGTCGGATCAAACGAGGCAGGTAGCAGCTCGATGAAGACTCGGCGGGCGAGCGGCGAGTGGAAGTAGTGGTGGCGAAACCCGTAAAGCCAGTGCCCCGCGAGCCACGCCACGCATCCGAGGATCGTGGCGCCGGCCATTCCCAGCGACCCCGTCGCTGCGGCGCTGAGCAGCCCGCCAGTCGCGAGCACGAAGCCGGCGACTCGGAGCACCAGCCCGCCGAGCAACCACACTGCGAGAGCGAGGATGGTACCGCTCGCGAGGAGGCTGAGCAGCGACGTCATCGCGCCTCCCGGGCCGCGGCGGCGTCCCGCGCGGACTGCTGCGCGTCGGCGTACTCCTCGCCGTAGTTCAAGACGTCCAGCAGCCACCGGCAGTCGCGGTCTGGCGCGATGCCTTCGCGGAGCACCTTCCCGGTCTCGATGTCCCTGATGCGCCATACCTCGTGGCCGTCCTCGTCGCGGTAGAGCTCTCCGGCGCATCGCTCGGCCTCTTGCTCAGTGATCGTCATCGCGGCTCCTTTTCTCAGGTCGGGTGCGGGGGCTGAACACGTCTAGCTCGATCCGCGAGAAAGCTCAAGTCCGCCCGCCCCGCACCCGCAAGTGCGGCTAGCGGCAACACCGTCGCCTCCGCGTCGGCCGCTACCCGAGCGATGGTCGAGCGCCTCACACAGCAGACAGGGGATCGCGGCTCGCGGCTATGGCGCTGTCGCTCGATGGTGCGCTCCGGGCTCGGCTGATCGGTCATCGCGACACACGTCTAGCTCAACCGTTGGCGGGAAGCCAAGTCCGCCTGCGAGCAGGCGACGAAGCCGCCCCGAGGGGTTCTCGGCGCTCGTGCGCGCCACCCCCGGCGCCAGCTACCAGGAGAGCCCCGGGCGGGCGCGGGTTGGCGTGTCCATCGCCGTGAGCGGCCCGTGCTCGGCGGGTGCTCGCGAATCGCGCCGGCACCGTCGGCCGGGGCGAGGCAGAGGACTTGACTTCCTCCCGAGGAGAGAGCTCTCCAAGCGACAACGCCCAAAAGGTCTCCAACAAAGGAGAATCAGCGATGAGCAAGAGCAAGAGCATCCCCGCCAAGCAGGCAATCCTCGACGTGCTGAAAGTCGCGTCCGAGGCGAGCGTCGCGCAGATCGCGGTAGGCGCCAATGTCGGCCGGCTCGACGACGGGCAAGCTCGTCACCCAGCTGGAGAGCGAGCGCAAGGTTCGCCGCGCCCCGGGAGGCCGCGAAGGCAAACGCCGGCTACCCGACCTCTGGTCGATCGCCAGCAAGCAGCCCGCCGCAAAAGACGCGAAGACCAAGCGGGCGAGCACAACCACCGGCAATATCCCTGGCGACGCCGGCCGGCTGAAACCGGGGCAGCTCGAGCCCCTAGTGCTCGCCTACCTCACGGAGAACACCGACAGCGCCCCACATGGCCCCACGGCTATCGCGAAGGCGCTGCAGCGATCCTCCGGCGCCGTCAGTAACTGCCTCGTTCGACTAGTACGCGACAAGAGCGTGCAGGAGGTCAGCGACAAGCCACGCCGCTCAGCATCCCGGCTTGACGCGGTGGTGGCAGCCAGCGATCGAGGGGGCCGCTGGCTGCCACCAGGGGGCCGCAATTTCAATCGACGCCCAGCCAGCGTTGCTGCCGCAGTCTTATATCCGAGAGAGCCAAAGCCGTTCAGCGAGCCGATAGAGCGTAGAGGTTCGGTTAGTATCTGGAGGCGATGATGCTCGGTCTCGAAGGGCGCCCTATCTGCGAGTCTCCCGAAGCAGCGATTGGTTCCGGTTGAAGCGTCTGCGTGAGGATCTCGAAGGCGATGATGGGGAAATCGAAGACGGTGGCGAGGATCTCGGGGCCGCGGGTGGTGGCGATGGGTGAGCTGCTGTCGTTGAGGGGTGTTTGCAAGGGTTTTCGGCGCGGCGCTCGGCGGATACCGGTGCTGGTGGACGTGACGTTGGCGGTGCGTCCTGGGGAGATTGTGGCGGTTGTCGGTCCGCGTCACGCGGGTAAGACGACGCTGCTGAAGGTCGCTGCTGGTCTTGAGAAGCCGGACGCGGGAGCGGTGCGGTTTGGGGATCTCGATCTGGTGGGTTGCTCGGATGAGGAGCGCTCGCGGGTTTTGGGGCACGAGATCGCGTGGGTTCATTGCCAGAGCACGAGAGTCAAGTTCGTGGTGCTCGACGATCTTGCGTTGCCGCTAGTGATGGGTCGCGGGCATGGGCGTCGCGAGGCCGAGGATCTGGCGATGGAGGCGCTGGAGCGAGTGGGGGCGCCGGAGTGCGCCCGGCGGCGCTGGGACGAGCTGTCGAACTGGGAGCGCGTACTGGTGGCTTTCGCACGAGGGTTTGCGTGCCGCCCCCGATTGATGGTTGTGGACGATGTGATCGATGGTTTTGGGATGACGAAGACGCGGGACGCTGGTGAGCTGCTGCTCTCGTTCGCGGAGGAGACCGGGTGTGGGGTGTTGATGAGTGCCTCCGACGTCGAGCCGGTGCTGGTAGCTGATCGCCGGTGGGGCTTCGAACACGGGCGACTGACGCTGTTGTCCGACCTGACCCGCGACAACGCCAAGGTGATCGCCATACACGACAGCGCTCGCGAGGACCGTGGCTCGCATGGCGTGGGTCGTCAGTAGTGCTTGAGCTTCGCGATCTCGTCAAGCACTACCGTTTCGGCGGCGGCGAGCCGATCCGCGCCGTCGACCGCGTATCGATGACGGTCGCTGCGGGCGAGTTCGCTGCGCTGTATGGCCCGAGCGGCTCGGGCAAGACGACGCTGCTGGAGCTGATCGCGGGGATACGCGCACCGGACAGCGGCGTAGTTCTGGTCGGCGGCCGAGACGTCTTCGCGATGTCCGACCGCGAAAGCGACGAGTACCGCCTTCGGGAGCTGGGGATCATCGGGCAGCCTCAGAACCTGATCCCGGGCGCGCGCGCAGTCGAGAACGCCGCCTTGAAGCTTCTACTGACCAATGCGCGCAAGGCGGAGCCCACGATTGAGCCGCTGCTGGACCGACTGGGGCTCGGCGAGCGCCTGTTGCACCGTACCGAGCAACTCTCGATGGGGGAGCGCCAGCGGGTCCTGATCGCTCGGGCACTGTCGCTGGATCCGAAGCTGGTGCTCGCGGACGAGCCCACCGGGAGCCTGGATACCCACCGCACCAAGGAAGTCCTTGGTGTTCTGCGCGAGCTCTGCCGAGACCGCGGCGTGGCTGTCGTGCTCGCGACTCATGACCCTCAGGCCGCCGAGTTCGCCGATCAGGTGCACGAACTGCGAGACGGTCATCTCGACGAGTACAGGCCCGAACGCGGGCCGGTGGAGCCTGGTGTGCTGCGAGAGGGAGCGGCGTGATGGCACGGATGAACCTCTCGGAAATCTTGTTCCTCTATCGGGCACGGATGCGGGCACGGAACGCGTTTACGCAGGAGGGCTTTGCGATCCTCGGGATCGCGGTCGGCGTAGCGCTGCTGTTCGCCAGCCAGGTCGCGAGCACGAGCCTGACACGCTCGGTCAGCCAGCTCACCCACCAGATCGTGGGCGATACCCAGTTCCAGCTCATCGCGCGGGGGACGAACGGCTTCAACGAACGGCTGCTGGGGGATGTGCGGCAGATGCGCGGCGTGCGGTTTGCGCTGCCGGTGCTCGAGCAGCAGGCCAATGTGATCGGGCCCAATGGTCAGCGGTCGGTGGACCTCGTAGGCACCGATCCGCGCTTCGCACACATGGGTGGGCCGCTGCTGCGACGATTTTCCGCCGAGCAGTTGGCCGCACAGCGGGCAATCGCGCTACCGGCTCCGATCGCGCAGGCGATCGGAGCCGGCTCCCTGCAGACGATCAAGATCCAAGTCGGTGCGAGTGTCGCTACCACGTTGCTCGGCGCGACCCTGCAGCCAGGCGACATTGGTGCGCTGATCAACAGCCCCGTCGCGCTCGCGCCGGTCGCCTACGCACAGCACCTGGCCGGAATGGGCGGCAGGATCACCCGGATCTTTGTTCGCGCGCAGCCAGCGCACACACGCGAGGTACAGGCGGAGCTCACGCAGCTCGCTGGGGCAGCGGGGGTGAACTTCGAGCCTGCCACATTCGACTCAAAGCTGTTCAGCGTCGCCTCCGAACCGGCGAGCAACAGCGAGACGTTGTTCTCCGCGATCAGCGCGCTCGTCGGCTTCATGTTCGCACTGAACGCGATGCTCGTCACCGTCCCTGCACGGCGCAACCTGATCGAAGACCTACGACTGCAGGGCGCCACCCGCCGGATCACCATACAGGTACTACTGTTCGATGCAGCCATCCTCGGGGTGCTGGCCTGCGTCCTTGGCCTTATGCTCGGCGAACTGCTGTCTGCCAGCGTCTTTCACGCCACTCCCGGCTATCTTTCGTTCGCGTTCCCAGTCGGAAACGATCGGGTGGTCACATGGCAAAGCGTCGCCCTGGCGGGTGGCGCTGGGATGACAGCCGCCATCGCAGGAGTGCTATGGCCGCTGCGTCACATCCTCGCGCGACCCCTGAAGGCCGAGGGTGCCTCGCCCGCCATAAAGCAGGGCAGGATCGCAGCTCGGCTGGTGGCCGGCGTCGCCTTCATCGCTGTCGCGGCAGTCACCCCAGCCATTCATGGGCCGGCGGCGATCCTAGGCAACATCGCCCTGGTAATCGCCCTCATATGCCTGTTGCCGCTCCTCTTCGATGGGTTCGTGGGGCTGTTTGAGCGTGTCCAACGTCCCTTCAACGGGGCATCGCCAGTTCTAGCCGTCGTAGAGCTTCGGACCCCGCAGACACGGGTACGCTCACTCGCGGTCGCGGCGACCGCAGCGATCGCGGTATTCGGCACGGTCGAGTTCCAAGGCATCCAGAGCAACCTCACACATGGCCTCGACTCGTCTGCGCGTAGTATCGACTCAAGTGCCGATGTCTGGGTCACTCCCACCGGAGAATCCAACGCCTTCGCGACAACTGTCTTCAGGAACCTGTATTCGCACGTCCTGGCACGTCTGCCCGGCGTAGATGCCGTCGGCCTGTACCGTGGCAGCTTCCTGGATTGGGGCGATCGCCGACTCTGGGTCCTCGCACCAAGCGACGGCAGCGACGAACCGATCCCCACAAGCCAGCTCGTCAGCGGCAACTCAGCAGTAGCAGCCGCGCGGGTGCGTCGCGGTGGCTGGGCGGTACTATCGCACGTGCTCGCTTCCGAACATCACCTGCACATCGGTGAGCGGTTCATCTTGCCTTCCCCGCGACCGACGAGCTTCCGGGTCGCCGCGCTGAGCACGAACCTCGGATGGCCGCCAGGCGCGATTGTTCTCAATTCACAGGACTACGCGCGGGCGTGGGCGAGCAGCGACCCGAGCGCCTACGAGGTCCAGACCAAGCCGAGCGTCTCGCCTGCAATGGTGCGTCATCTTGTGCAGCATGCCTTGGGCTCGGAAACAGGTCTCACGGTTGAAACGTCCAGCGAACGCCAGCAGCGTCATTATGTGCTCGCGGCTCAGGGTCTTTCGCGGCTAACGCAGATCAGGCTGCTCGTGGTGATCGCCGCGATTCTCGCGGTGACGGGCGCGATGGGCTCGATGATCTGGCAGCGACGCGATCTCGTGGCCTCGATGAAGGTCGACGGCTATCGCCGGGGCGTGTTGTGGCGATGGCTGCTGTGCGAGAGCGCGGTCCTACTTGCGGCCGGCTGTTTGATCGGAGCGATCCTTGGGCTATACGCGCAGCTGTTGGGAAGTCACTTCCTCGCGAGCGTCACCGGCTTTCCGATCCTTTTCAACGTCGAAGTCCTGGCTGCGCTCACGAGCTTCGCACTGGTTTGCCTCGTCAGCGTTGCAGTTGCTGCACTCCCGGAGTATCTCGTGGTGCGTGCGCCCGCGAGGACAGCCAGCTCAGCTTACTAGCCTGTGCTCCACTCACAGCCCTGAGCGTGCCGCCGCCGCCGCGCCGCTCTCGCTACAGCAGCTCATCGTCGTCGCTTTCGCGGCGGTGCGCGAGCTGGCATGGGGACTCCCAGCTGTCGCTTCCGAGGTGCGTGCGTGGCGGGCTAGAGCAACGGGGATTCCCGACGCCGCGATTCGTCGGGATGCGTTGACTGCGCTGGACAGCAAGCGTGGGCATAGTGATGGCGCCGCCCTGTTCTGCATTTTGCCGCGCACCCGCAACCACGAGCTGTTGCGTCTCCTCGTCGCCTATGAGACGGTCTGGGACTTCCTGGACAGTGTAAACGAGCGCGGCGCCGCCGCGGGTCAGGTGAACGGGCGACAGTTGCACCTGGCGCTAGTCGAGGCACTCGACCGAAGTCGTCCGATCTCCGACTACTACTGCAACCATCCGTGGCGCGAGGATGGCAGTTACCTGCGTGCGTTGATTGGGGCCTGTCGTGAGAGCTGCGCTCGCATGTGCTCTTATGAATACGTTCAGCCTCTGGTGGTGCGCGAAGCGATACGCGCTCAAGTGCTCGCCATCAACCACGACCTTGATCCTGCCAGCAGGGATAGGACTCTACGAGAATGGGCGACGCGAGAGTTTCCCGACGAGACCGGTGCCGATTGGTTTGAGCTGACTGGAGCTGCCAGCGCATCACTCACCATTCACGCACTGCTCGCTCTCGCCGCCAAGCCAGCTTGCAGCGCTTCAGAGATAGCCCGAACCGTCCGCGCCTACTTTCCATGGATCTCGGCTGCGACAACGATGCTCGACAGCTATGTCGACCAGGCCGAGGACAACACGAATGGCGACCACAGCTACATAGGCCACTACCCCACACCGCAGATCGCCACTGAGCGCCTACGCCGCCTTATCCAGCGCAGCTTCCAGGAGGTAGGCGCCCTGCCCAATGGAAAGCGGCACACCCTTCTCGTCGCCTGCATGGTCGCGATGTATCTCAGCAAGGACAGCGCCCGCACTCACGCCACACATGAGACAACGATGAGTCTGGCGAGCGCGGGCGGCCCGCTCACTCGATTCCTTCTCCCGATCCTACGGCTCTGGCGAATTGCCCAAGCCCAGTGCTCGACCTAAACAAACCATAGGAGACACCATGCCTTCCGCTTGCTTCACCTCGCTCACACTCCGCCTCAAATACGACCTACCACCTTCCGCGCCCCTCCCGGCCACGCTCCAGACCCTAGCTTGCAGGCGATGGCCTTTTGCTTACCTCGAACAGTGCCGCGAGCGTCTCGGCGACCGCTTCACCGTATACCCCCTCAACATGCCGCCGCTCGTCTTCCTTTCAGATCCACGTGAGATTCGAGCAGTCATCACCGCACCTTCGAACGTCCTGCATCCGGGTGCTGGCGGAACAGTGATGACCCCACTTTTCGGGGAAAAGTCATTTGTGCTGCGCGAGGAAGCCGAGCATTTGACCGGACGCAACGCAATCATGCCAGCGTTCCACCGAAGGGTGGTGCAGGAGCAGGGAAATATGATCGCCGGTATTGTCGCGGCCGCAGTCGCGTCGTGGCCGACAGACACTGTCTTTGCCCTCGAGCCGTACCTTCGACACCTCACGCTGACCATTGTCTTGGAAGCTGTGCTGGATCGAGGCAAGGCTACTCATAATGCGCTACACCGGCGAATGCTGGCGATGCTATCTGTGATGTCCAGCGCTGTTCTCCAGGAGCCATTTCTGCGTCACCTGCCAGGATGGCATAAAACTTGGCGGACGTTCGTCAAACACCGCGACGAAGTACACGAGACGATCTCTGCGCTCATCACTGAGCAACGCTGCGAAAACACGCACCACGATGATATGCTCGGTATGTTGGTCACGGCCCAGCACCCAGACGGCGCCTGGCTGTCTGACCAGGAGGTACGCGATAGCCTCATCACGGTAATCATCGCCGGACACGAGACCACTGCCGCCCAGCTCGGATGGGCATTCCAGCTACTTGCGCACAACCCAGCCGTTCAGGGCCGCCTAGTAGAAGAGATCGACGGCGGGACAGACCATGAGTACATGACAGCGACGATCCAGGAGACACTACGGCGAGGACCAGTCTTTCTGTTTGCGCCTCCCCGAGCAGTCGTCGAGCCAATAACGATCGGAGGCTGGACTTACCACCCACCCGCTCACCTCGTCGCATGCATCTACCTCATGCACCACAACCCCGCGCTATGCCCAGATCCGCACGTATTCCGTCCCGAGCGATTCCTGGGCAAACGCCCACAGGCAAGCACGCTGCTCCCGTGGGGGGCAGGGCGCAAGCACTGCCCAGGACGTCACCTCGCCCTCCAGGTGATACAGACTGTGATCCGAGAGGTGCTAGCCACGCGCCGCGTGCTCCCTGCCAGCGTTCGCATGGAGCCCCCAGGCTGGCGCAGCGCCATCCTTGCCCCTCACGCGGGCTCGCGCGTCATTCTACTAGCGCGGGACTCTGCGCCGCAGAGGCGACGACGAGCGTGACAGGCCCCCAGCGTAAGCATTGCAGGCGTCGCCCGAGCGAACAAGACGACCGTTGTGATTAGAACGATATCGTTCTAATCACAACGATTTCCTTTAGATTGTAACAACTTGTTGGCTGTACGGTGGGCTAGCCTTCACAATCTTTCCGATGCACAGAATGCTGAAGTCAAGCCGCCTACCGCTGGCACCGTAAATGAGATCCGCGGATCGTTCCTGGATAATGTCAGAGCCACTGGATCCCGAACATCCTGGCAGGTATTCTTCATCGCTTTGCGAGGGTCTGGCGGTGCTCAGATGTTTCGATCCTGGGCACCCCGTGCGCGGCATTGCGGAGATGGCCGAAGAGCTTTCTGTCGGTCGCTCGACCGCGCATCGCTATGCGTGCACCCTAGTGAAGCTGGGCTATCTTGAACAGGAGCCTTCGCGCAAGTATCGGCTTTCGGCGAGTGTGTCAAATTTTGGGCTTGCGCTGCTGGACTCAATGGTCGTGCGTCGCGTTGCGCGCGAGCGTCTGCGCGACCTTCGCGCACGCACTGGGCGTACCGTGAGCTTGGGGGTTCTTGGGGGTAGCGAGGTTGCCCAGATCGATCGTTGGCGTGGCTCGCGCCAAGGGCAGTATGCGGTCGATGCGGGCCTCGGGGTAGGCACGCGTCTGCCCCTGCACTGCTCGGCCGCGGGTAAGGCGCTCCTGGCGTCTCTGCCCGTGGCTGAGCAGCGGAACCTAACCTCGAAGCTGCGTCTCGTGCGGCGGACTCACAAGACGATCACGACCAAGACCGCGCTACGCGTCGAACTCGAGCGTATCCGCGAGCAGGGCGGTATCGCCGCCGAGGATGAAGAGCTTCTTGCCGGCAGACGTGCTCTCGCTGCCGTGGTGATGGACCCGGAGGGGCGCCCGGCCGCAGCCATTGAGCTGGCGGCTCCGGCGGAGGCATACACCTGCCGTGAGATGCTGGAGCAACTCGGCGTTGATATGACGATCGCGGCCCAGCGCATCGCTGAGGGCCTGCAGTGAGCGTGCAAGTTGCTGGGCGGCGCAGGCGGTTGGGCCGGCCGGCAGGTGTGCCGCTGCTGCCCTCCGAGTTGGTCGTATGCGCCCGCTCGGGTTTATTGGTCGAGCTCGGGATCGCGCGTGGCGACGTGGAGCGCTGCCGAGTTCGCGGATGCGATGTCGCGCGATGCACGCAGCACATGGCGAGGGCGCACACGATCACGGCGCTTCTCGACGTGCTCGACACGGAGGCTGAAGCATCCCGCTCGGTGCGAGTGGATATGAGGGCGCACGGCCGCGTGTTGCTGGAGGCGTTAGAGCGCCAGCTTGCGGCGCAGTTGGAGGCGCTGGGACGACGTGCAAGACACCCCGAGCCGGCTCGTCGCTCAGCGACGTATCAGGATGTTGCAAGAGTTTGTGACGCGCTTGCTTATCCCGGCATTTCCGTTGCAGGACCCTGCGAATACAGCCAGGCGCGACGAGGGTCGCGCGGAGGTCATCGGTGGCTGATAGCGGCCCTCTGCTGCGCGGGGTGTTGCGCGTTTGTGCGGGCCTGTTGTGGGTCGCGAGTGAGGCGTTACGTCGTTGGGGTCTGGCCGATGAGTAGGGCCCGTTGCGTGGCGTCGACAAGTTGCCGGCGTGTGATTCCCACTCAGCGCCGGCTGGCCGGCGCTCGGGTCAACCCTTTCTGCCCGAGTGCCGGCCCAACTTCGATGCGGGGTGGACGACCTTGTGAGATGTTGTGATGCGGGTGGATGGGCATGTGGAGCGTTGCTTTCTGGGATCGGCTACCTCAAAGCGGGGGAGTGACCTTGGTTGCCCCCGATGCCCGTTCTCCCGTCGTGGCCGCAGAGAGGGACTGGGCTTCTTGCGACGCGGGCGCGATGAACGCGGTTGACGTCAAGGCTGACCGGGTCACCTCCGGCTACCGTCGCGACGACGAGCGCCCTGCCTGGGTCGCGCCGGCAGGCGCCGAGGACATCAACCCGTATAAGCAGTGGCACATGCGGCGAGCATTCCGGCTGGGATGGCAAGCGGCCAAAAAGGGTGTAGCGCCCGAGCAAGCACGAGAGCTGATCGACAGTGAACGTCCGAAGCTGAACAAAATGACAGCCGCGGCCTGGCTACGAGGGTTCCGCACCCAGCGAAGCGAACGCTTTACATGACGGGCGGGGGCCTTCAAGACTCGACGCTCTCATGGGGGCGCTGTCAAAGCAACCGAACGCCGGAACAGAGTGATAGCGATGGAGGTCTTTAAGGGCTCGGTCTGGGGATACATCGGCAATCTAATGAGCCGTATCATACAGTATCTTGACGCTAACAAGCGTATCGTGTAAATTGGTCGCGAAGCAAGTTAAATCGGGAGCAAAGTACGCCGTGCGCGGCTACTCGTAAAGTCATATTTACCGCGATCGTTACCAGGAACCACAGTGATGTGATAGTTAGGACAAAGCGCAAGCTCGAAAGGCACTCGATGACTCAACATATATCGACCAAGGGATCAATCGCACACGCCCGTCAGCGGGGTCTACTGACGGCAATAATGTTGCTCGCGGCGCTCCTTACGCTCGCGCGTTTCTCGCCTGTGGCGCTCGCCGGCACTACAGGCCAAGGGTGCGAGGAATACGACGGAGGAGACCCCCACTGCTACTCGATCGCCGTATTTGACGGCACCCTGACCGGTGCGTGGGGCGAGTGGCCGGATGAAAACGTCAGCCCTGGGCCCAGTTCCGAACCGAACTCCAACCACATTGACAGCGAGTACTGGCTGCGCCTGACCAATGGGGCGTATATCGAGATCGGGATCTACTAGTACTTTGGTAGTTTTGTTGTAGGGTTTCGGGGGTGGTTCGGCGAATCCTTCTTGCGTTGATGGTGTCGGCGTGAGGAGGGTGTGATGGCGGTGGTGGAGCGGTCGGTGGTGGATGGGCCTGTGG